>Ga0307380_10000363_pt1 | contig 73900 bp, 58 predicted proteins | sample UN3MG_FD_202239 | JGI IMG/M metagenome (GOLD analysis project Ga0307380, IMG submission 202239) | Soil microbial communities from Risofladan, Vaasa, Finland - UN-3 | ecosystem: Environmental > Terrestrial > Soil > Coastal area > Acid sulfate soil | place: Finland: Risofladan, Vaasa | collected...
GGAGGGTGGGGAGTGGGAGTGGATCGGTCAGGGGAGCCCCCAGGTGGCACCTCTGCTGGCTGTGGTAGGGGATCGGCTCCACGTGGTGATGCAGGGCGCGGAGGGCCATCTCTACCACCGGAGTCTGGACGCGGATGGCACCTGGAGCGGGGGTGAGGGCGGGGAGTGGAAATGGATCGGCCAGGGGAGCCCCCAGGTGGCACCTCTGCTGGCTGTGGTAGGGGATCGGCTCCACGTGGTGATGCAGGGCGCGGAGAGCCATCTCTTCCACCGGAGTCTGGACACCGATGGCATTTGGAGCGGGGGGGAGGGTGGGGAGTGGGAATGGATCGGCCAGGGAAGCTGACTCACGGACAATAGGCTGTGTTGACTTTACCCTTGAGTATCTCTTAATCCGCGAAACCGAATCACGGCAGTCATCACTCGGCTTGACAGCCGAATCATATTGAAATGACAAGAATGTGAAATGAAACAACAATTGGTGTGGCAATGGCCTAAGCAAAAAACCGTGCTGACCCGGGGTAGAGACCGGTCTCTCTATTTCTCTTGTAAGCGATGTCTGGACGTGGTCCTGGCGACATTGCTGTTCATTCTTCTGTCCCCATTGATGCTGCTCATCGCCATTCTCGTCAAGCTGGATACACCTGGCCCGATCATCTTTGTCCAGGAACGGGTCGGGGCCAGACGACGGTCCCGCGATGGACGAACGATCTGGGAGATCCGGAACTTTCCCTTCCACAAATTCCGCTCGATGGTCCATGACGCCGACCCGTCTGTACACCAAGTCTACATTAAGGCATACGTCGAGGGGTGCGTGGGGCCGTCGGACGCGCGCGGCGCCAAGTTCAAGTTGACCGACGACCCTAGGGTGACCCGGGTCGGGCGGATACTGCGCAAGACCAGCTTGGATGAGTTACCTCAACTGGTGAATGTGCTGAAAGGGGAGATGAGTCTGGTGGGGCCCCGCCCGCTCCCTACGTATGAGGTGGCTCAATACCAGCCGTGGCATCGCGAGCGGCTGGCTGCCTTGCCTGGAATCACCGGCCTCTGGCAAGTAAAGGGACGTTGTCAGGTCTCATTCGAGGAACAGATTCACATGGATATCGAGTACGTCCGCAACCGGTCACTGTGGTTGGATATCAAGATCCTGTTTCTCACGATTCCCGCTGTCCTGTCTGGGCGAGGTGCTGAATAGGAGGCCAGCACATCAGCAGTATTGGGCGGGAGGAGAGGGATTGTGACTGATCAAGTGGGTGTTGCTATCCTCGGCTGCGGCTACTGGGGCATCAACTATGTCCGCGTGTTCACGGAACTGCCCGAGTCGCGGGTCATTGGCGTATGTGACTGCCGGACGGATCGCCTGCGCCAAGTGGAACCGCGATTTCCAGATGTGGAATTGACCACGGATGTCGAGGATGCTCTACGGCTGGAAGGAGCCGATGCCGTGGTAGTCTGCACCGAAGCGACGGCCCATCACACGCTTGCCCGTCGTTGCCTCGAAGCAGGGAAGCATGTCTTGGTCGAGAAACCGCTGACCACGGCCGTGGCCGACGCCGAGGAGCTGATGGCTCTGGCCGGATCGAAGGGTGTGACGCTGATGGTCGGTCACACGTTCCTCTATAACGCCGGTATTCGGAAAGTGAAAGCCTACATCGAACAGGGCGAGGCGGGTCGGATCTACTATCTGTACGCCCGCCGCACCAACCTGGGCCCCATTCGCCAGGACGTGAACGCACTGTGGGACCTGGCCCCCCACGACGTGTCCATATTCAACTACTTGCTCGACAGTGGGCCGGAGTGGGTCAGCGCGGTGGGGGCCAAGATCTTGAGGAACAGCCGTGAGGACGTCGGGTTCATCTCGCTTGGCTATCATGACGGCATCGTTGGTCACATACACGTGAGCTGGGCTGATCCTAACAAGGTACGCGAGGTCGTCGTCGTGGGCAGTGACAGACGCATCGTCTTTAACGATCTGGATGCCTTGGAGCGAGTGCGGGTGTTTGAAAAGGGTGTTGCCCTCGCGCCTCCCGAGGTGTCCAGCTACGGTGAATACCACTTGCTGATGCGCGATGGCGACATCATCAGCCCCAGAGTTGAAGTCAGTGAACCGCTCAAGAACCAGTGTAGCCACTTCCTGGAATGCGTGACGCAGGGCAGTTGTCCACTCACCGATGGGCGGGAAGGCCTGGAGGTGGTGCGGGTGATGGAAGCCGTTGACCGCTCGGTGGAGCGCAAAGGGACACCCGTTGACGTGGTGTAGGGGGATTGCTATGGATACCAATGACAAAACACCGCGAGTGCCCTTCGTCGATCTGGCAGCCCAGTACGCCACCATCGCGGAAGAGATCGACGAGGCAACTTCAAAAGTGCTGCATCGAACGGACTTTATCCTGGGCCGAGACGTTGGCCTGTTCGAGGAGGAATTCGCCGCCCTGTGCGAGACTGAGTACGCCGTGGGGGTGGATTCCGGCACGTCGGCTCTGGAGCTGGCGCTGCGCGCCTACGGCATCGGCCCCGGTGACGAGGTTATCACAGCCGCCAATACCTTCATCGCCACCGCTCTAGCCATTTCCTATACCGGCGCTACTCCCATCCTGGTGGACGTAGACCCTCAGACTTACACAATGGATATCTCCGGGCTGGAAAGGGCCATCACCGATCGAACAAAAGCGGCTATCCCGGTGCACCTCTATGGGCACCCGGCCGATATGGACCCGATTTTGGATCTTGCCCAGCAGCACGGGCTTGTCGTGATCGAGGACGCGTGCCAGGCCCACGGCGCCAAGTACAAAGGGAAGCGCGTGGGTTCTTTGGGGCACGCGGCGGCCTTCAGCTTTTATCCGGCCAAGAACTTGGGCGCCTATGGGGATGGCGGGATGGTCTTGACGAACGACGAGCGGGTGGCCGAGTCGCTTCAGATGTTACGCAACGTCGGACAGCGCGAGAAATATCATCATCTGCTGAAAGGCTACAATCACCGCCTCGACACCCTCCAGGCGGCCGTGCTGCGGGTCAAGTTGCACTACCTGGATGCGTGGAACGCTGCCCGCCGTCGACACGCCCACCTATATGACGAACTCCTTGCCCATAGCTCGGTGGCAGTTCCTGCGGAAGCGGATTACGCTGAGTCCATTTATCATCTATATGTAATCCGGGTCGCAGATCGAGATACGTTGAGAGCCTACCTGCGCGACAAAGGCATCGCCACGGGCATCCATTATCCCATTCCTATCCACTTGCAGCCGGCGTATCGTGATCTTGGCTACGGGCAGGGAAGCTTCCCGGTCACCGAGGAGTACGCACGGCAGATCCTATCACTGCCGATGTACGCCGAGCTCACACCCGACTCGATAGAATATGTGGCCGAAACCGTCAGAGATTTTGTGTCGGCGTATAGGGTTGAGCCGCTTGTCTCTCAACCTGTTGGCTGATGAAGGCAACCGGCGTGAGCAGAGAGCTTTCTTTGTCTATGCACCACAATTTGCAGCAAAAGAATCTGGAGGCATCATGATCGCGGCAGATGTGCACCTGGGAGAGAACGTAGCCATCTATCACCCCGATCTGGTCAATCTTTACGGCTGCGAGATTGGCGCTGGTTGCAAGATCGGTGCCTTCGTCGAGATTCGCAAGCAGGTCAAGATCGGCCGCAACGTAAAGATCCAGGCCTTTGCCTTTATCCCTGAGGGTGTAACCATCGAAGATGGGGTCTTTATCGGTCCCCGTGCGTGTTTTACTAACGACAAATATCCTCGTGCAGTGAATCCGGATGGTAGCCTGATGGAGGCTGACGACTGGAAGGTTGTGCCGACCTGGGTGAAGCGGGGGGCCAGTATCGGTGCTAACGCGACTATTATCTGTGGGATTACAATTGGCGAACAGGCGATGGTGGGCGCCGGCGCGGTGGTGACTCGCGACGTCCCATCGTATGCCATCGTTGCGGGTGTGCCAGCCCGGGTGGTTGGCGACGTTCGCGACCGGGAAGGCGGCCAGCCGAGATGAGTGGGCGTGGATGGTGTTTTTCCACGAACCAGTCTTGTGGCAGAAGGTGCTAGGGCTGTGAGTGATCCTGCCAGCTATCATGCTGGTAGTGCCTGCGTTGGGAGGGTAAGATGATTCGAGTCGGTGTTATCGGTTACGGCTACTGGGGACCGAACCTGGTGCGCAACTTCGCTGAGGCACAAGGCTCCCAGATTGCGGCCGTGAGCGACCTACGCCCAGAGCGGCTCGCCCTCGCACGACGCCGCTATCCGGTAATCAAGGCCACAACGGACTATCGCGATCTGCTCGCCGATGCAGGCATCGACGCCGTCGCCATCGCTACCCCGGTTTCGACCCACTTTGAGCTGGCCATGCAGGCATTGCAGGCTGGTAAACACGTACTGGTGGAGAAGCCGTTGGCCGCAACGTCGGAACAGGCCATCCGGCTTATTGAAGAAGCTGGCCGGCATAACCGGGTGTTAATGGTGGATCACACCTTCGTCTACACCGGTGCTGTGCGCAAGATTGGGGAATTGATGGCAAGCGATGAGCTGGGTGACATATACTACTACGATTCAGTGCGGGTCAACCTAGGGCTTTTTCAGCACGACGTGAACGTGATCTGGGACCTGGCAGTGCATGATATTTCGATCATGGACTATGCGATTCCTGTACAGCCATGCGCCGTATCTGCTACGGGCATGAGTCATATTCCTGGAGAACCTGCAGATGTCGCCTACCTGACGTTGTTTTTCGATGACCGTTTGATTGCTCACGTTCACGTTAACTGGTTGGCACCGGTAAAAGTGCGTCGCACGTTGATCGGTGCCAGTCGAAAGATGATCGTCTATGACGATCTGGAACCCAGCGAGAAGGTCAAGGTCTACGATAAAGGAATTACGCTCAGTAGCAACGCCGAGAGTGTGTACCAGATGCTGGTCGGTTACCGCACAGGCGACATGTGGGCACCGCAGTTGAACATGACCGAAGCGCTCCGGACCGAGGTATTACACTTCATCTGCTGCATTGAGGAGTGCGATCGCCCCATCACCGATGGGGAGGCCGGACTGCGGGTGGTGCGCGTTTTGGAGGCTGCTACACAGTCCATGGCAGAGCGCGGCCGACTGGTGGAACTGGACACCGCGGGGGTGACGGCGTGACCCTGCCCCAAGACCTCGGATCTCGGCACGTCAGTATCAAAGACGTGATTCACGTGGCTATCGCCAGGTCGTTGGAGAGCAGCCGGTTTGTGTTGGGGGACGAGGCTGAGAATTGATTGCAAGGCTTGAAATAGAACCCCAATATTTGCCTGATTGGTTTATTGAGGGTTATCCAGCTCATATTCCCTTACCACCAAAGAGGTTTGAGGAACTAGAGGGGAAAGTTGTTGCCTGGGGGGTTTGTGAGAGAGAAAAAATCCCCTTGTTGAGTGTCGAATCAGGCGTAATCTTTAGCCAATATAATTGGGGTGAATGGAAAGATTACATCCTTGGAGAGAAATATCGGGACATTACCAGGCCTTTTTATACGAGACTACCGTTCCATTACCATATAGTGCCTGGCCCCCTGCGTAATATCAGCGCCCGGGTGCTACTTGCAAAGAGGGCACCATCAGCTTACCCCAGAGATGATTTTCCAGGTTTCCCCATCGAACAAGGGTTTGAGCTCTTGAACCATGTTTATGAGCGAATCAGCGGCACTCATGGCTTGGAGACACATCGGTCCAGTCAAATCATCCTGATCCATGATATTGACACAGAAGAGGGGTTCAGGTGGGTTAAAAGAATTGCCAATCTGGAAATAGAGTATGGTTTCAGGTCCCTGTGGAATGTGGTGGGACACAAGTACAAAATAAACTATGAAATTCTGGACTGGTTGGTGGAGAATGGTTTCGAAATTGGACTGCATGGGTATGATCATGACAATAGACTGATCTTTTTGCCGGAATCGAAAATCAGATACAGACTGGATCAATGCGACAGGCTATTGCGCCGCTATCAAATAAAAGCCTTCAGGTCTCCCTCCTGGTTTCGAAATGAGATGTTGTTCAATGTACTGAAGGACTATTTCCTTTATGATTATAGTTGTCTGGACACAGATATTGTTTGTCCTGGCGGCAATGGAGGATGTTTATGGACCAAGACATTTTCTCTATCTGGTTTAACACATGTTCCGACCACCCTACCCTTTGAAATTCCCTTGTTTTTTCACTACGTTCCCGAACAATTGCTCGAGTTCTGGAAGCCAAAGATAGAGTGGCTAAAATCCTGTCACGGAAATATCGTGGTCAATACTCATCCTGACCCTCATTATAGTGGTAATGTCCGAATGCTCAAGATTTACGGAGAATTGTTGAGCTTGCTAGAGAACCTGATATAAGAATCACCGCATCTGGCGATAGATTGGGCAGTCGGAAATATCCTTGGTCTTCGAGCACCGGAGTGAATGGAATGAGAAGCCTGTTCATAGGTGGAACCAAACGAGGCTACCTGACCCTGAGAGCGCTGGTAGATAGAGGCGCTGACGTTGTTGGTGTTGTCAGCCTACAACAGGACGAACATGAAGTTGAACGTTATGAAGAGCCGATCAGGGCTCTGGCAGAGGAATATGATATCACACACTATGAGACCAGGTGGATGAAGGATCGGGACTATGCCGAGCTAATTTCCAAAGAGATACAGCCGGATATAGCCTTTGTGGTTGGTTGTCGGATTCTGATCCCGAGAGAGATCTATCAGATTCCACTGCTTGGTACACTTGCTGTCCACGACTCTCTTCTGCCCGAGTATCGTGGCTTCGCTCCCCTCAACTGGTCTATCCTCAATAGAGAAGATCACACCGGTGTTACTCTCTTTCATCTGAGCGATTTGATGGATGGAGGGGACATCGTTGCCCAGAAATCCGTGCCAATCGGCCCGGACGACACGGCACCAGTAGTTTATGAACGAGTCTGTCAGGCAACAGTCGATCTTGTCCTGGAGGTGTATCCCCTTCTGGCTCAAGGTTCAGCACCTTGCATCAAGCAGGACTATGCCACGGGCAGTTTTACCTGTAGCCGCACACCCGCGGATGGCATGATAGACTGGAGCAAACCCACAATAGCCATCTATGATAGAGTTCGCGCTTTGACCTACCCGTACCCTGGGGCCTTTACCTACTATGAAGGGAAGAAATTGATGGTATGGAAGGCAAAGCCCTTGAGCAATCCCCCGTATTATGCCGGGCGTATTCCAGGCCGAGTAATAACCATATCAAGACCCGAAGGGTACGTAGATGTTCTCACCAGCGATGGCGCTCTTAGAATTCTCGAGGTGCAGTTTGAAGGTGAGTACAGGACACAGGCGGTGAATGTGATCAAGTCTGTCCGGAGCACTCTGGGCTTGCGTGCAGTTGACCTGCTGGATCGTATCCAGACACTTGAACATCGAGTTGCAATACTTATGGAGGATTGCGGGTAATGTCCTTGGACAGGAAACGCGTGCTGGTAACCGGAGGCGCTGGTTTCATTGGCTCTGAGTTGGTGCACCAGCTTGTGGCGCAAGGTGTCAAGGTTGTGGTTATTGACAACCTGGTTAACGGCCGGCGCGAGAACCTAGAAGGGCTGCCTGCCAACTCGGTCAGACTCGTGATCGCAGACATTCGGGACAGAGGACACATAGTGGATCTGATGCGCGGCACGGACGTGGTGTTCCACCTAGCGTGCTTGGGTGTCCGCCATTCCATCCACTCACCTTTTGAAAATCATCAAGTTAACGCAACTGCTACCCTGAAACTGCTGTCAGCGGCGAGGGTAGCGGGTGTGAGTCGTTTCGTGTACGTCTCTAGCTCTGAGGTCTACGGCACTGCCCTGAGGGTGCCGATGACTGAGGAGCACCCTACCTTTCCCACGACCGTCTATGGTGCATCGAAGCTGGCTGGCGAATGCTACACCCGTGCCTTTTATCGAACCTATGACTACCCCACTGTTGTGGTGCGGCCGTTTAACACCTATGGACCTCATTGCCACCACGAAGGAGATAGCGGCGAAGTGATCCCCAGATTCTTGCTTCGCTGCCTGGCCGGGCGCCCCATGGTGATTTTCGGAGATGGGACCCAGACTCGGGACTTTACGTATGTCAGAGATACGGCCAGGGGCATCCTCGTGGCTGGATTGGCAGATGACGCCGTGGGACAGACGATCAATCTGGGAAGCGGGCGAGAGATTGCTATCAACGAGCTGGCCTGCGAGGTGGTGGCAGTGGTAGGGCGGCGGGGTGTAGCAGTAGTTCACGACGACCCTCGTCCTGGTGATACTTTGCGACTCTGTGCCGACATTACGAAGGCGCGCCAGTTGCTCGGGTTCGAGCCCAAGGTAACATTTCGCGAGGGACTGGCCAGACTTAGGGACTGGTATTTGAGCCTCGGACAGCCACCAGAGAAACTACTGGAGCGAGAGGTTGTGCGGAATTGGGAGCCGAATGAAGTCAAAACGGGTGTCTAACGAGAGACCTTTCATCCCGGTCGCCCGACCCTGGATGGATGAACGAGAGGTTGAGGCAGCCAGGCGTCCCATCCTGTCCGGCTGGGTTACCCAGGGGCCAGAGGTAGCGGCTTTCGAGCTCGAGTTTGCTGCCCATGCGGGGGCAAAGTATGCCTGTGCCGTCTCCAGTTGCACTACCGCATTACACCTGGCGCTCCTGGCTGTTGGTGTGCGGCCAGGACATGAGGTGATTACGGTCAGCCATTCCTTCGTCGCCACTGCCAACAGCGTGCGCTACTGTGGCGCGATACCCGTCTTTGTGGACATCCAGCCGGAGACCTTCAACATGGACCCAGTGCTGGTTGAGAACGCGATTACTGAGCGCACCCGGGCCATCCTCTGTGTACACCAGATGGGAATGCCCTGCGACCTGAAAGCCATCTTAGACATAGCCCATCGTCACTCTCTATCAGTGGTCGAGGATGCCGCCTGTGCGATTGGCAGCGAGATTCGCTGGAACGGTAGGTGGCATAAGATTGGCAAGCCGCATGGGGACATCGCCTGCTTTTCCTTTCATCCGCGTAAGGTCATCACTACCGGCGATGGAGGGATGATTACCACATCCAATCCCGAATGGGACAAACAGTTTCGCCTTTGGCGACATCACAGCATGAGCGTGCCCGACACGGTGCGGCACGGAGCTAGAAAGGTCATCTTCGAGTCCTACCCGGTTTTGGGCTATAACTACCGCATGACCGATATCCAGGCGGCGGTCGGGCGTGAACAACTCAAACGTCTGCCGCAGATCATTGAACGGCGCCGTTTCCTGGCAGAACGATACGGAGAATCGCTGGCAGATGTGCCTGGGATAGAGTTGCCAGAAGAACCAACTTGGGCTCGTAGCAACTGGCAGAGCTACTGTGTGCGTCTGCCCGACGGATGCGATCAGCGCCAGGTGATGCAGTTCATGCTGGACCGCGGTGTGTCCACCCGGCGTGGCATCATGTGCATCCACCGCGAAGGGGCTTATGCCGATGTTCTGCGTCGCTGGCCGCTGCCTGAATCGGAGCGGGCCCAGGATCACAGCATCATCCTCCCGCTGTATCATCAAATGACAGACAAAGACCAGAACAATGTGCTAAAAGTGCTGAGGGAAGCATGTCAGGCAGTATAAGCGATACACAAGCGATAGACATCGAGAGAGTCCCAAGGCTTGAAGAAAGCCTAATCAGGCGGCCCTTTCTCACCATCGTGACGCCTGCCTACAACGAAGCAGAAAACCTGCCAGTGCTGTACCAGCGTCTGCGAGACGTGCTCGACAGCGTTGACACAGACTGGGAATGGATCGCAGTCGACGATCATTCCAGCGATGAGACGCCCGCGGTTCTGACTCATCTGGCGGAGCAGGACGGGCGGCTGCGTGGCTTTCGGCTTTCTCGCAACTTTGGTTCTCACACGGCCATCACGTGCGGCCTCAATCACGCCTTGGGGGATTGCGCCATCGTCATGGCTGCTGACTTGCAAGACCCGCCGGAGAAGATACCTGACCTTCTGGCTCAGTGGCAGCATGGGGCACAGGTCGTGTGGGCGGTGAGGGCGCGACGCGAGGGGGAGCGCGCCATCCACCTGGGGTTTGCTCGCCTATACTACGCTCTGATGCGCCGCACGAGCGCGTTGAGGGGCCTGGCCGCTACGGGTGCTGATTTCTTCTTGGTAGATCGATGTGTGATAGACGCCTTTAATCGGTTTCACGAGAGTCACGTCAGCATCCTGGCCCTCATCGCCTGGATGGGCTTTTGCCAGGCAGTCGTCAGCTACAGCAAGCAGGCTCGCTGGCGGGGTTGTTCAGGCTGGAGTCTGGAAAAGAAGCTAAAGCTCGTGATGGACTCGATTACCTCGTTCACTTACTTCCCGATTCGCTTGATGTCCTACCTGGGCTTTATCGTCGCCCTGGGGGGCTTTCTCTACGCTGGCGTGGTCATTGCCAATGCCCTTACTGGCAATCCTGCACCGGGTTGGGCATCGTTGATGGTGGTGTTGCTGATAATTGGTGGCGTTCAGATGTTAATGCTAGGTGTTCTGGGTGAATATCTGTGGCGGGCGTTGGACGAGGGGCGTCGCCGGCCACGCTATATTATTGAGGCAACGATTGGGGAGCGCGAGGCCCCGCTCAGGGTTGACTGAAGGAACACTCTTGGACGGAGCAGCAATGCGAATGACCGTTTGGAAAAGGGCGATCTCTAGGCGAGTTAGTGAGTTCATAGAGCCCCTTGCAGTCATGAGGTTACTGAAAACTAAGGCGGTGAATTGGACCCGGTTTTCAGGTGCGCGAGCACTCCCATGGTTCGACCTCGCAGCCATGGTGGTGTTGTTGGGATGGCTTTGTTCCCTTCTATACATCCAACGATTTCATGGGAGCTTTGTGGCGACAGATCACATCATTGCTTACTTTCCGGTGGCTCAGAAAGTACTCGAGGGACAAGGGTATCGAGCGTTCGAAGCGAGTGTTTATCGTGGTCCGGGCTATCCGTTGGCACTGGCCGTTGTCACCCCCTTGCTTCATGGTGATATGTTTGCGGCGGGCAAGGTGATCGCTGTGACCTCCTCCGTCTTGTTCCTGCTGTTTGCCTACCTGCTCTTGCGCAGGGTTTTTGACTCAATCACAGCCCTGGCCGCAGTGCTGCTGACTATGGGGGTTAACACATTTGTCTTTCATTCTGGTGCGAATCTCACGGACATACCGTTTGCCTGCCTGGCGGTGGCCTCACTGTACTTCACCGCCCGCCCCGAGGGACCGAGGCGACTCGATGCCACCCTGGCAGGGTTCTTTGCTGGCCTGGCGCTCACTGTGCGCTGGCATGGTTTGTTTTTGCCGCTCTTCATCTTGGCCCGGATGGGGCTCGTGCCGCGACGTGAGCTTGGCCTACGCCCGAAAATCCAGATCATGGTGGTTTATCTGCTGGCATTCTTGGTCGCCAGTGGCCCCTGGTTGTATATCAACTATCTGCTTCACGGAAGCCCCTTGTACACAGCGGGCGCCTTTCTTGTGGATACGAATATAGTTCCGCCTTCAGCAAGTTTTTTGGATTCTTTACTGCAAGCTCTCAGACAGAACTTTGCAGGCTTTGGGCTACGGTTCATGGCTAAACTATTTGGCAGTTTCCCCATAACCATCCAAAGCCTCAACAGTTTTCCTATGGCGAAGGGCTGGGTGATGGCTGGGCCGTTCTGGGTACTCATTCCTGTTGGATTGCTGTGCCTCTTAATGCAGATCGATCGCCTCAAACTGTGGTTCCTATTGGTCTCCAGCATTTGGTGGGTCTCGCCTGTTCCCGTACTGGTCATTGAGTCGCGCCATTACATCCCGGCGCTTCCAGCCTTCTCAGCCCTGGCGGTCTCTGTCATTACCAGCAGTGCTCTGCCAGATGTCAGGCTGAGGCCTGGCAAGGAGAAGTGGGTGAAGGTCACGCCGGGCCGCGTGTTGCATCGCCTGGTTGGCTCCCGGCTGCCGGACTGGCTGACCATGGATCTATCGGGGACAAGTCTCGTCAGCCTGGTCTTGATCGGTTTGCTGGCCGCGACAGCCTTCCTGACGGTCAAACGTATCCAAGGAGTCTACGAGTGGGTCACTGAGCGGGACAGTTTCCATCACGAGTTAGCGCGATTCGTCCGTCAGTTGCAGGGGCCAGGGCTTCACCGCCCCATTGGCACGCGGGGATGGTCTCAGGCGCGGTACTGGATACCGCGCGAGTCAGGAACGCCAGTGGTATTCTTGCCGATGCAGGACTATGAATCAGTTCTACCAGAACTGTCCTATGTCCTGTACGATCAAATCGAGGACGATGACGTTTTGATCGATTGGTGGGACGACCCAAAGCTGGACGCGCTGGTTGATCCGCTGCGTGCTCCCGCCAATCTGGAGGCAGTGTATTACAAACCAGAACCGTACCGCGCCATCTTATACAGGATTCTGGAGCAGAGCAACCCAGCGGAGATCGTGTCTGTCAAAGCGTCATCTGCTCCGCAACAGCACCCAGCAGCACAAGCCTTTGACAACGATGCCCAGACTTGGTGGTCGTCAGATCTGCGCTTATCTGACGACGCACTTGAATCGATCACCTTTGACTTGGGAGGATCGGTGCCTATCAACCGAGTTTGGCTTCTTCCCAGACAAGGCGGACGAGCTTTTCCGGCTGGTCTCCGCATTGAGGTCAGCCGAGATGGCAGGACGTGGCAATCGGTTGTCGAGGCAGAAGAACTTGCAGCGCCTGCTCGGCAGAACCCTCAGATCTTTTCGTTTTCTGATATCGTAGCCCGATTTGTGAGAATTACGGCCACTCAGCTTCGGTGGGATGAGAATCAAGAGGGCTACTTTGTAAGCCTGGTGGAGGCGAGAATCAGTCTAGCGGTCGAACGCCCCAGCGGGCTTCCAGTGTTCTCTATCGCCTCCGACGATCTATTCTTTGATCCACTGGGCAATGCGCTGGCAGCAAGAGTCCACAACCAAAGCCGGACGCCCGGTCAGGCCACTGTGGAGTTCTATGAAGGTTGGTCAGCTCAGGATGCAGAGTACCTTGGTACAGTCAAGTCTTCCATGGCCGAACCGCATGGGATAGGTGTGGCCCGTCTCGCGTCCAGCGAGTGGGCCATCCTCGAGCCAGGTCGCTGCCGGTCGATCTGGGCCACTCTCAACCCACCTTCCTATGGCAATCTGGGCTTGGATACCTATGGGGTAGTGCGTCCGCCACCGCAGACGGTGTTTAACCTGGTGTGCTCGCCTGAAGAGGCGGTGATTGATGACTTCGATTATCCCGAATCACCTCTGGCGCAAGGGTGGTCGGTCTTACCGGATGAAGCCGCGATAGGGGATGTGGCCACAACCTACGACCGAGAGCTGGGCAGACGGGTGATGCGGGTCAGCGCCGGGGCACAGGGGGGATTCACAGTCCGCCGCCCGCTGAGGGTGCACGATAGACCGGAACTGACGCTGTGGATAAGGTCGGTGTCGAACTTTATCATCTACGTGCGGGTGAGAGATCTCGACGGTGATTACTATTACGTTCAATATATGCCCTTCACCTGGCGCGACTATCCAGACGAGTTCCCCCAGGGAAGGTATGTATACTATCCTCTAGGCCCTCACCTTGCTGATGGAGAATGGTATAGGCTGAAGAGGGACGTTTATGAGGATTTTCTAGCCAAGACAGGGAAGGAGGTCGATTACATCGAAGCCCTGGCTGTTAGAGTATACGATAGCCTGGAGCTTGCTGACCTCAAGCTAGACGTGCGCAAGTGAGTGAATTGCTGGGCTTGTACAAGACTTGGGTATTATGCCCCGAACTTTGTGAACGACCTATTGGCTTGTCACCTGTGAGGGTTCCATCTGCGGATAGATGAGGTAGCACAACATGCTGAGCCAAAGAGTGAGACAGCTCTCAAGACCAGACAACCTGCCATTTCACCTTGCTGTGGCGGCCAGCGCTGGTTTGCTACTGGGTGTTGCCTCTCTGTGGTTCTCGCCGCTATGGACGCTTATTGCATTGGCAGGGGCAGGGCTCGCATTTGCTTCGCTCAAGAGGCCTGAGATAGCCCTGCTGGGTATTCTGATCGCCACGTCAAGCATTGTGTTCGAAGATAGGTTGCCCCTGATCCCCATCGGCATTGGTAGTCTGCATATACCAGACGTCTTTCTTCTAGCATCGCTTGGCCTGATTATCCTGCGCTGGCTGGTGGAACCGGATTTCAAAATCGTCCGCACACCGCTTGACTGTCCACTCCTTATCTTCTACGGTGTGGCGCTGCTATCGACCTTGAGAGCGATCTTCCAATCATCCGTGGAAGCCCAGACAGGTGTAAGAGCGATCCGGATTGTATCCTATTACCTGACGTTTTTCATTGTAACCAATCTGGTACGCCAGGACCGCCAACGACGCTTTTTGTTGAGAGGCCTTTTTTTCCTGGCGAACATAGTTGCAGTAGCGATGGTAATTCAGTTTCTGCTGGGCAAGTCAGTACCTGTCTTACCCGGCCGCGTTGAGACTCTGCTTACGCAAGGCACGAGGTATGGTGGCATTACTAGAATACTCCCGCCAGGGCAATCACTCATACTGGTCGCGTTCATTGTTACGTCTGTTACCCTGATCCTGGATAGATTCAGGCCGATCGACATGTTGAGGATTCTCCAATGGAGCTTGCTGGGACTGGCACTTGTGCTTACCTTCTCCCGCGCTTCCTGGATGGGGACAACCTTGGCGCTGTTTCTTTTGGCCTACTTGCTCAGGAGGCAGGGTGGGCAAAGGCTCGTTGGACTTGGCCTTGTTGTCACGTTTTTGGCAGCCATGATCCTGTTGGTCGTTCTCGCCCGGCCAGAGTCGCAGGTTGCGCGGTTGGCAAGCTCGTCGATCGAGAGGCTGAGCACGGTCATGGGCGGCAAGTTGTTTATGGACAGCAGCTTTCGGTGGAGGTACGCCGAGTATGAATACGCACTTCCTCAGGTGGTCTCGCACCCGTTGCTAGGCCTGGGGCTGGGGGCCAGGTACCGCCCATTTGACGCGAGGCTTGATTACGAGTTTTTCGATGGCAGGGCATACGTCCACAACGGGCATCTTTGGGTCCTATTGAAGACAGGTCTACTGGGGTATGGTGGCTTGCTGTGGTTATCGCTTGCCTTTCTAATTCGTGGCTTCAAGTACTGGCGAGGTGTTCCTGACCCCACAGTGGGGGGAGTCATACTTGGCTTCACACTCACCTACTCGACAGTTCTAATCGCCGCGGTTGTTTCCCCTGTGTTTAGAGAGTGGTTCTGGACACCGGTCATCGGACTGATGATGGGGCTGAATGAGGTGATTCTTAGAGACAGTGTGCCCCGGGAAGTGACTTGAGGGAGAGTGAGCGAAAGCATCTGATGCCTCACTCTCGACGATTGATTGTCGTGACCACATGAGCACTTACGCTTGCGAATTCAATGAACTGATTGGAGAAACGGTGACCGGATCACTTCTCTCCCGTCTCATTAGGGGCACGATTTCCACAGGCTTGGGAAAGCTTTCCACGATGGTGCTGGGCCTCGTGGGTGTAATGGTTGTGACCCGCCACCTTTCTGCTAAAGACCTCGGAGCGTTCGTGCTCATTACGGTGGTTGTCTCCTTCTTGGTACAGGTCAGTAGCTTTGGGTTGGGTATTTCCTTGCCAAGATTCATCACGGGTACCAAAGACGAACTGCAAAGACGCAGGCTCGTCAATACGGTTCTCTGTTTTCGGCTTTTCACGATCGTGGTTGTGAGTCTGATAGCTTTACCGTTCAGGGCACAGATTGCCGGACTATTCGGTTCACCTTTGTTGCCTGGCTTGACCATATTTGTCCCACTCTTGTTTTTCCTGCAGAGCTCAATGTATTTGTTACAGTCCGCTCTGCAAGGCTTCTTTCTTTTTGAGAGAATTGGTATAAGCGATTTTATCGCGGGTTTTTTCAACTTTCTGTTTATATGGGTGTTTGTGCTGCTGTTACAGCGCGGCGTGGTCGGTTTGATATACGCAAAAGTGATTTCGATGTTTGTGTCTTTGGGCTTTATGTACTATAGCATTCCGGTCAAAAAAAAGATTGAATTTCACCCCGATGTACTAAAGGAAACGCTCGCATTTGGCTTTCCCTTGCAAATCAACGACATTCTGTTTTTCATATTCAGCCGAATCGATACCGTGATAATCGGCGTCATGCTTGGTCCTGCTGGGGTTGCATACTACGAGGTTGCACGCAAGATACCAGAATATCTGGGACAGATATATGAGGCTTTCCGCTGCGTATATTTCCCACTTATATCTGAGCTTTTTATGGGTAGTGAGAGGAAAAGGGCGGCACAGTTGCTAAACAATTCCACGCGTCTGGTTTCTTTTGTAACCGCTGCCGGAGCGCTCATGGCATGGCTCTTTGGCAAGGATTTGTTTGTCCTGCTTTTCTCTGAGCAATACCTCGCAAGTGTGCCTGCTTTCATATGGCTGATGGTTGCGCTGGTCGTTGCCCTGGTTGGATCTACCCTGGGTATGTCTGTAGTTGCCGTAGGCGACTCGGATAAGCCGGCAATCGTAAATGTCGTCCACACAGTTGTCAGTGTTGTTGGCAATCTGATATTCATACCAGCCCTTGGCATTGTTGGCGCGGCGCTAGCAAGTCTCGCGGGCATCGTCGCCACTAACCCTCTGGACGTCCTGTTCTTACGGAGAAGAGACGTGGACGTGAGGGTCAGGGAATATCTAAAACCTATTCTGATCTTTGGTGCGCACGCGGCTATCATCTTCCTTCTTCAGCCGATCACTTTCCTGCCAAAGGTTCTAGTTGTTATCTCATTTCTCCTGACCAGTGTGGTTTTATCGGTCATCACCGCAGAGGACTTGGCTGCCCTATTAGCTGAAGCAAGATCCATATCGCTCAAGTCAATGACCATCTTGCGTTCAGGGAGTAACAGATCATGAGGATATTCGTCCTCACTGATTTGTATCCGCCCCATTATTGTGGTGGCTACGAACTGAGGTGCAGAGAACAAGTAGAGGAGCTAACAAAACGAGACCACGAAGTCTTTGTGCTGACGAGCACGTGGGGGCTTGGAGAGAGCAAAGTCGAAGGCAAGGTGTATCGGTTGCTGCACGTCAATCCAACGTTAGGCCCGTTTTCCAAGAAAGATCCACTGCATCTTCTCAAACGCTATGCCCAACTGAAGCTGGCGTTTGCGTCCAGGAGAGACTACAGGATAGCTCGTGATATCTTGGCAGCTCTGAGACCTGATGTAGCTTATATATGGAACATGGGAAATGTACCGGTCAGCTCGGTGCTGGCTGTGCAAGACCAGGGTATTCCTACTGTGTTTAACCTGGGCGGCCCCTGGTTAGCCGAGCTCAAAACCGAACTTTGCCTGGAGCCCAACCCCTTAAAAAGACGATACCGGGCAGCGATTGTTGGCTTGGAAGACTTTGGTCGCATTGATCTGAGGCATATCCTCGTGAATAGCCGTGCGCTAATGCAGAGTTATCTGGAGCTGGATTTCCCCGAGCAGAACATCACAGTGATTCCACGGGGCATTCCGTCTCATCTAATTATGGATGCCAATGACCTATCCAGTCTGCCCAGCGCCGATAAAGACGGAGTAAAGTTGATCTTCACGGGCCGGCTCGTCCCGGAGAAAGGACCAGATGTCGCTATTGAAGCGGTAGCACATATGGTTAGAGAGCTAGGCATTTCCGACATCAGGCTCGACATCATCGGAACTGGCCCAGACGAGAATGTGAGACAATTGCACGATATGGTCATTGATCTAGGTTTAGATAAAAGAGTCACATTCTTGGGCCGACTGGAGCACCAAGAACTGCTTGTGCGTTACACAGAGTACGATGTATTGCTATTCACGTCCCGATGGATGGAACCTTTTTCTGTAACTCTCCTGGAGGCTATGGCACGGGGGTTACCAGTGATTGCCACAAATGTTGGATGCGTGCCCGAGATTATCTCCGCTGGCGAGAATGGGCTGCTCGTGCCGCCGGACGAGCCAAGGGCCATTGCCGACGCTGTCAGGACACTCTTACAAGATCCTGCCTTGGCTCAAAAGATCCGGTATGCAGGTCTGAACACCGTGCGCGAAAGATATGCGCACGAGCGAATAGTTGACCAGAGTGAGGAATATCTTCAAATGGTGTTGCAGCAAGCTCATCCTGGCTTTGACGTATGAGGTTGATGGGCCAATGTGTAGGGACGAGGAATATAGATGAACCTGAGACAGATTGCCAAGAGCCTCATGCCGCCGATCGTTGCTGACACGATCAGGGCTGCCAGGAATGATAAAGCGTTGCGTCAGTATCTGCGTGGTGGGAGAGCCCCTTGGTCGCACGGTTTCATTATCTACAAGGAGAGGTTCCTGACCCAAGCTCTGAGAGACGACGACCTGCTGGAGCGCTTTCGCCACGGTGAACCCTTACCCGCTGGCTATGGCATTGGCATTGATGAACGATGCATCGAGTATCCCTGGTTGCTGGCGCACCTGCACGATGGACCGGAAGTTCTGCTCGATGCGGGGTCGACACTCAACCACGATTTCATCTTGGACCACCCTGTCTTTGAATCCAAACTGATCCATATTCTGACTCTGGCGCCTGAATGGAATTGCTTCTGGCAAAAAGGTATCTCCTACCTGTTCCACGACCTGCGGGATATTCCCATCCGCGATGCCTATTACGACACCATTGTCTGTCTCTCCACGTTGGAGCACATCGGTTGTGACAACATGCCTCTCACGCACAACGACTCTCATCGTGAGCATCGTCCGGAGGATTTCGTCCTTGCCGTGCGAGAGTTGCGGAGGGTGCTGAAGCCCGACGGGTCGATATTCTTGACTGTGCCGTTCGGTAGTTATCGTCACATCGGTGTTCAACGGCAGTTTGACCGAGATTTGTTGTCTCGCGCAGTGGAAGCGGTTGGTAGGGTGAAAGAGGTGACCGAGACGTTCTATCGTTACGACGCCGGGGGCTGGAATGTAGCCGATGCGGCAGATTGCGCTGAATGTGAGTATGTGGAGTGGTCCGTGCAGGTATGGGCACATGAGCAACGGCCCGATCCTCTTCCCGTGGAACCGGACCTGGCAGCAGCGGCCCGAGCCGTAGCATGCGTGAGGTTGACTAAAGCGGTTTGAGATGCATTGAACTACATCTGTCCTTTTCTGCCATGAAACCCGATGAGGTACCCATGTGTACGAAATCTTTGCTTCCGAGGCAAGGAGATGATGGCATATGTATGGAATCTGTGGCATTGTTCACTATGAGGCAGATCGCCCTGTCAACCAAGTGATCTTGTGCTCCATGAGCAATACTATGGCTCATCGTGGGCCCAGCGGTGAAGGGTATCATCTAGAGCCCGGCGTAGGATTGGCCATGCGCCGTCTTGCCATCCCTGATCTTGCTGGCGGGCACCAGCCTGTGAGCAATGAGAATGGTTCGATCTGGGTGGTTTTCAATGGAGAGATCTACAACCACACCGAGATCCGAAAACGCCTGGAGGCCAAGGAACACATACTCCGAACCTCCTGCGATACGGAGGTCCTGGCGCACCTCTACGAAGAGGAGGGAGACAGATTCGCCGAGTCCCTCAACGGGATGTTTGCCATCGCGCTGTGGGACAGGACAAACCGCCGGCTGCTCCTCGTCCGGGATCGCCTCGGTATGAAGTCCCTGTACATCGCTTGCGTGGATGGGACGCTGGTTTTCGCCTCGGCACTCAGGGCTGTGATGCAGCACCCGGAGGTAAGCCGAGTGATCGATCTGATGGCCTTCTCAGAGTATCTCACGTTTCAGCACACCATTCCGCCGCGCACGCTGCTAGCCGGGATACAAAAGCTGCCCGCGGGCCACGTGGCGATCTATGAACAGGGCAAGCTCGACGTGCGTGAGTATTGGGATCTTCGATTCCCGCCGGAGCAAGCCAAGGACTTGAATGAGAAACAGCACGTGGAGCGCTTCCGCGAGGCGTTCATGACGTCTGTGAAGCGATGTCTCGTGAGCGATGCGCCGATGGGTGTCTTCTTTTCAGGTGGAGTAGATACGAGCTCCGTGACCGCAGCAATGTCTCGGCTCGGAGTACCGACAATCCACACGTACACTGTTGGTTACCCGGGGGGCGACCTATACGAAAATCTCGGTTTTGCCAGGATCGTGTCAGAGTATTTCCAGACCCACCAGCATGAGCTGATAATCTCACCTCAGGATTATGTGGAGACCGCGCCAGAATTCGTGCTGCACATGGGTGATTTGGTCAACGATTGGGCTGGCATTCTCACTATGCTCCTCGCCAGGCGGGCGCGGCAGGATGTGGCTGTAGTACTCTCGGGCCAAGGGCCCGATGAGGTATTGGGCTCGATCTACTTGACTGACTTGCAGCGGAGGATCGACCGCATGCGCCGGTTCCAGCGCCTACCACGCTGGCTGCGCAGCGGAGGGCCAGCTCTCATGAGTCCCTTGCTTCCTGGTAGCATACGTGAACGGATAGGCCGGGGCAATCGAGACATCGCCAAAGTGAACCTGGAAGAGTTGCACACGCTGGCATGGCAGTTCGAGGCCGACGAGAAACGCCGATTCTGTCCCATCCTCCGTGACGTGGACGAACATTGCCACGAGGTGGTCCGAGAGACGTACGAGCGCAGTGGGACCGAAGACCTCGTTTTTCAGGTCATCTACGTTTACACCAAAATAGGGCTCGCCGAGAATCTATTGATGCACGACGACAAAATGACGATGCCATACGGTATCGAGCTGCGGACACCGTTTCTGGACCACGAGCTAGTAGAGCTGATCGCTCAAATTCCCTCTTGCTACATCATTCGTCGCGAAGCGGACGGAAACTATGTCACCAAGGGCGTCTTGAAGCGTGCAATGCGCGGCATCGTCCCTGACATAGTGCTTGACCAGCGTAAGCAGTGTTTTGAGGCCCCAATCGGGGAGTGGTTTCAAACCTCCTTGGCTGGCTATTGCAGAGACGTTATGCTTTCGGATAGCGCCCGATCTTCCGGTTTCTACGACGCCAGAGAGGTAGAAAACCTCCTCGAGAGTCATCGTCGTGTTACGCTCGGAAGGGGCATATTTGCCAAGAGTACACTCCAAATCAAGAACTTGCTGTTCTTCGAGATATGGCGGCAGAATGTGCTAGCTAGCTGAAGGTGATGATGATATATGTATGGAATCTGCGGCATCATTCACAGTCAGGCCAATCGCTCCGTCAATCGAGTGCTCCTGCAGTCAATGATTGATGGCAGTGTCCAGCGTGGACACGAATACGAAGGGCATCATCTAGAGCCCGGCGTAGGATTGGCCATGCGCCGTCTGGTCATCATTGATCTTGCTGACGGGCACCAGCCTGTGAGCAATGAGGATGGTTCGATCTGGGTGGTTTTCCATGGCGAGATCTACAACCACATCGAGATCCGAAAGCGACTGGAGGCCAAGGGACATATACTCCCAACCTCCTGCGATACGGAGGTCCTGGCGCACCTTTATGAAGAGGAGGGAGACAGATTCCCCGAGTCCCTCAACGGGATGTTTGCCATCGCGCTGTGGGACAGGACAAACCGCCGGCTGATCCTCGTCCGGGACCGTCTCGGTATAAAGTCCCTGTACATCGCTTGCATGGATGGGACGCTGGTATTTGCCTCTGAGATCAGAGCCGTTATGGAGCATCCCCAGGTAGGCCGAGAGATCGATCTGATGGCCTTCTCGGAGTATCTCACGTTTCAGCACACCATTCCGCCGCGCACGCTGCTGGTCGGGATACACAAGCTGCCCGCAGGCCACATAGCGATCTATGAACAGGGCAAGCTCGACGTGCGTGAGTATTGGGATCTTCGATTCCCGCCGGAGCAAGCCAAGGACTTGAATGAGAAACAGCACGTGGAGCGCTTCCGCGAGGCATTCATGACGTCTGTGAAGCGACGTCTCGTGAGTGATGCGCCAATGGGTGTCTTTCTCGGTGGAATAGATTCGAGTTCCTTGATTGCAGCAATGTCTCGGTTGGGAGTGCCGACAGTCCATACTTACTCTCTTGGTTATCCAGAGGGTGATCTGTACGGAGATCTGAGTAATGCCAGGATCGTCTCGAAATGTTTTCAGACACATCACCAAGAGTTGACAGTCTCGAGTCAGGACTACATAGAGGTCTTGCCCAGCTTTGTACTACACATAGGCGATCTGGTAAGCGACCCTGCTGGCCTTCATTTTATGCTTCTCGCCAAGCGGGCGCGGGAGGATGTTGCTGTCATACTCGGAGGGCAGGGGGGCGACGAGATACTGGGTGGGTACACGTTGGGTAGCTTGCAGTGGAGATACGATCGCGTGCGCCGATTCCAACGGCTGCCGCGCTGGTTACGCTCCTCGATTCCGGCCCTCATGAGTCCGCTTCTTCCCCGCAACCTGCGTGAGTGGCTGGCCCGAGGCAATCGGGACATCTCCAGCATCAATGCGGAAGAGATCCACACGCTCTCCTGGCAGTTCGAGGCTAAGGATAAACGCCGATTCTGTCCCATCCTCCGTGACGTAGACGAACATTGCCACGAGGTCGTTCGAGACACATATAGACGTAGTGGCACCAAAGACCCCCTATGCCAGGTACTCTATGTCTATGCCAAGATCGCGCTCGCTGAGAATGGGCTGATGCACAGCGGCAAGCCGACGATGGCCCATGGTGTCGAACTCCGGATGCCGTTTCTGGACCACGAGCTAATCGAGCTGGTCGCCCAAATTCCCTCTCGCTACATCGTTCGTCGTGAAGCGGATGGAAACTATACAACCAAGAGTATCTTGAAGCGTGCCATGCGCGGCATCCTTCCCGAGGCGGTACTCACTCAGCCTAAGGCCGCCTTTCCGACCCCACTCAAAGAGTGGTTCCAGGGCGCTCTGGACGGCTACTGCCGTGACGTACTGCTCTCGGACAGCGCACGCTCTTCTGGCTATTACGACAGCAAAGAAGTGGAAATGCTTCTTGAGGGTCATCGCCGTTCTCCCACCGCTGAGAGTGCGCTCCAGATCAAGAATCTGTTGTTCTTCGAGATGTGGCGGCAGCGCGTCCTGGCTGGTTGAGAAAACCCTGGGTCCCTCGCATAGTCGTCCAGTGGAATATCGGTTGGAGAGTAAGCCGTGCGACATCAACAACTCAAGGAAACACTTAAAAAGCTCAAGCACTACTTTCCGCCAGTTCTGCGGCGTTTGGGGGTGCAGACCTGGCGAATCTTGGAGGTTCCACTGGCTGCCGCCTTGGAGCGCCGTTCGATTATAGATGCCCATCGGGTTTTCTGGCCGGCCGCCGAGGTGGCCGATTTCGACCGGTTCAAGATCCTCGGACCGACGGCCGACGAGGTACTTGTGGAAGTCGCTTTCACAGTCATGAGCCCGGGCACGGAACGGGCACAGTTGCTGGGATTACCTGGTGCCTATGAGCATATACCCGGTGTTCCGTACTATCCGGGATATTCCGGGAGCGGGGAGATTATTGCTGTTGGTAAGAGGGTGACAGAATTCCAGGTGGGAGACCGGGTAGCCGGTCGCATCCAGCATGGTTCGCCTGCCGTCGTTCAAGAACGGTTCTTGTTTCGGGTTCCCGACGGGGTGGCTCTTGAGGAAGCAGCGTTTACTGAACTGGGTATTATCGGGCTTCAAGGAATTCGCAAAGCTCGTATTAGGCCGGGTGAATCGATCCTCGTCCTTGGCCAGGGGCTGATCGGACAACTGGCAAATCGTTTGGGCCATCTGGACGGTGGGGCACCTGTGGTGGCAGTCGCCAGATCAAAAGCAAAGGCACCAGAAGCACTGGGCAAAGGGGGTGCCGACCGATTCCTGACCGTCGAGGAGATGAACCGTGAGAGTGTAGGTGAAGGTTTCGATGTTGTGATTGAGGCTACAGGTGCTCGAAACACTCTGCCCTTCGCCAGTAGCCTGGCGCGGGCGGGCGGTCGCGTCGTCGGGTTGGGCACCCCCCGGGGCTGGGGTAGTATCAATCTAGGCCAGGACGATAGTCGCCCTGGCATCACCGTCATCGGCGCTCACATCAGCGGTATGCCACAAGAAGACCAAAGCGATGGGTTGTGGACATATCGAGGTGAAGGGCAACTCTTTCTAGACCTGCTTGCCCGAGGCAAGTTGTTCTTGGATGATCTAGTCACACATCGCGTTGACCCTTCTCAAGCGGGTGAGATTTACGAATCTCTGAAGGCCGGTGATTCCAGAATGATTGGAGTCGTTTTCGATTGGAGCGACTATGCTTCTGATAAGTGACCATCGAACACCAAAAGGTTTGGCCATGAAGCAAACAACCTCCCCTTCGTTCCGGCTATCTAGGCGATGGTTTACGTGGAAAATCGATTTTGAGGAGGGAACTCCAATTCGTACCCTGCCTCCCGAGAAACGCCTTCGGGTGGGTGTTGTCGGCGGTGGTGACATTGGGCTGCGGAATGCCAACAGCGTTCGGGCTGCGCCTGCCGCCGTCGTTTCAGCCGTGTGCGATATCAATCCTGCGGTCTTGACGGACCTGGCCAGGCGCTTCAAAGTGCCCGCCATGCCGGGATATGAGCGCTTGCTGGCCCGGGCTGATGTGGACGCAGTGCTTATCTCTGTACCCCATATATTGCATGCACCGCTTGCCATCCAAGCCGCCCAGACTGGCAAGCACGTTCTGCTTGAGAAGCCTCTGGGACTCCATTTACAGGACGCCACCCGAATTGTAGAAGCCTGCCATGAGGCTGGGGTCAGGCTGACCGTTAACTTCAGCTTCAGGTATCGTCTTGCCGTCGAGCTAGCGCGTCAACTCATCCATGATGGAGTGTTGGGTGAGATCTGTGGTATGCAAATCAGACTTTTTCAGTTCAAAGGGGCAAGCTATTGGGCCGGTGGCTACACAGCACGCGCTGCTGGTGATTGGCGAGCCTCCAAAGAAAAGGCCGGCGGTGGCATTCTCATTAATACGGTCTGTCATGCCATTGATTATCTGCGGTATTGTACCGGATTGGAAGTTACACGCACATTCAGCGAGTATGGGACGTTCGCCTCCTCGGTCGAAGTGGAGGACGTCATTGTCGTCACCTCTCAGTACGATAACGGCGCTGTCGGCTCTATCACGGCCAGCAGTTGTTGGCGCGCGACACCGTCGGATGAAGTCTGTATCTGGGGCACCCACGGCGCTTTGAAGATAGAGGAGAACAACAAACTGAGTTTTTGGTCGGCGCGGCGATGGCGAGGACTGTCGCCTGGCAAGGAATACCATCTTAATAAACTGGCCGAAATTGATTACACGGCCAAATGGGTTCAAAGGTTCGCGATGGCGATTGCCGACGCTGAGCCTCATGAGATCACCGGCAAAGATGGCTGGATCAACAATGCCGTCATCGAGGCGGCCTACCGTTCTCGAGATCAAGGGCAGGTCGTGGAAGTGGAACCGTTTCCCTGGGAGGGTGCCGCATGACTCTGACTGCTCACGGCATTGTGGACTGCACGGGGTTTGAAGTCGTCAAGTGCTTACCCTGGGATCTTCCAGGTGGCGAGACTGATGATCGTACAGATAGATGCCAGGCATCAAAGCGTAGTAATTGGGGGATTTCAATATGCCGCCCGCCCGAGTCGATGACGTCAGGCGATGAGTCCGACGTGAATAGGCTGCATGGAGTGGTAGGACAACTACAGACTGACCATGTTCAGGAAACGTGCCTTGGTGTCCTTCTAAACGGCGAACTCGATCCCCTGAGTGCATTGTCTCATTTTGCCTTGGCTTGTGGATTATCCATTATCGACAGGGCAAAGCTGGAACTGGGAGATACGATTGTAGTTGCCGGAGCCAATCTGCTGGCGCTCAGTGTATTGGTTGCAGCCGATGGGCAGGGTGCCAGGACAGCCTGTTTGGTTCCCGATTCGGAAACAGCGACAGTATACCGACGGGCCATAGAAAGACTCGCCAGTGAGGTGATTGAGTTCAAGGACATCTCGTCTTTCGATGCCAGACTGGATGTATGGGTCGCGTCGTCCATAGGGAATACTGTTTATGTTGATGCCATCGGCCAACCCAGCTCTGTCTATGCCATGGCCACGCGACTGGCAAGGTTCGGTAAGCTGGTTTTCGGCCGCCAAGAAGTAACCGCGTCGGTCGAGTTGAACATTGCGGATGTTCATCACCGCAGGTCCGCTCAATTCATTTATTGGGCAAGACCTGAAAACCTGGAGGAAGCGTTGACACTCGCTGAGTGCTACCGCCGGGCGGTCAACCTGTTTCGTTGGCGACGGATCTCTACGCTTCTGGAAGTCGCCAGCGCTAGACCTGACGCATCTTCTGCGCGAGAAAGAGAGTGATCGCGCAGCCATTGACACTCCCGGTGCCGGTCGTCTGTCACGCAACAGTTCTGATCGTATAGCGCAATGAGGTCGATGTGCGAATCTTGATGATCGCCAAAGATATCCCGTACCCCCCAATCTCAGGGGGGACGTTACGAGCCTACAACCTGCTGCGGCGAATCGCCACGCGACACCAGGTATGGCTGGCCACGCATCTGTGCACCCCTGATGAAGCTGAAGGGGTGGCCCACTTGCAGGAGTTTTGCTGTCACGTGGCAACAGGGTATCTGCGGCGGAGGCATCCGCTCGCACATCTGCCTGGTTTGCTCCGCTATGCTGCGGCAGGCAGGCCCCTGGAGCTCAAATTCTACTATTCTAATGAGTTAGCGGACAAAATCCGCCGCCTGGCCTCTGAGGTAGAATTTGACATCGTGCTGATCGAAGAGTCGCAAACGATGTTGTACCTGGAAGTTCTTCCCCCAGACACGCGGAGCAAATGTGTTTTGACCTTTTACGATATCGTCTTCGAGCGGTCTGCCCGCACCTCTCGCATGGCGAGGAGTCTGGTGCTGAGGGGGAGAGCATGGCTGGACAGCCTGATAATGCGTCGGTGGGAGCCCCGCTACGCAGAGCGATTTGATCGCTGCATTACGGTATCTGAGACAGATCGAGATTTACTGATGGCAGCCAATCCACGCTTGCGGGTAGATGTAATTCCTAATGGCGTAGACACGCGGGTGTATCAGCCTTTGCCACAGGACAGTACTTCACCGGCCCTGCTTTTTGTCGGCTCTATGAGCTATCCGCCGTGCAACGATGCCGTACTGTACTTCACCAGTGACATACTGCCGTGCATCCGGCGCGCAGTCCCTGATGTGGAGATGTGGATTGTTGGAAGAGAGCCATCACCTGAAGTCATGCAGCTCAACGGAAACGGCGTGCATGTGACAGGGAGGGTAGACGATGTCCGCCCGTACTACGGCCGGAGCACTGTATGTGTGGTACCGGTGCGATCGGGTGGAGGCACGCGGCTAAAGATACTGGAGGCTATGGCCCTTGGCCGTCCCGTCGTTTCAACGACCATTGGCTGTGAAGGGCTGGATGTGGCTGATGGTGAACATCTCTTGATCGCCGACAGCCCTGAGCAGTTTGCCGAGCAGACAGGACGTCTTTTCATAGATCAGGCATTATATGAGCGCATAACTACTAACGCCAGACAGTTGGTCGTCACTCGTTATGACTGGGACGTGATCGCCGGACAACTGATGCAGATTTGCGCCGAGGTGGTAGATTGACTTCACTGGCTCAAAGGCTGGGGTTCTATCTTGAACCCGAGCCACAGCGCATATACGAAGTGAGATGCACTTGGATGTGAGTGTCGTGAAGAATCTCGAGGGCAAGCTGGCCCTTGATCAAAACCAGAGATCCATCGCTTGGGCGGAGGTGCAAGCCAGCAGACATGCATGTCCATGGGCTCGGTACTGTCTGCCTGGTTGGGACTTGCGGGGCGCTGATGTAGCGCTTTCCGTTGTCCTGCCGGTGTACAACGAAGAGGAGAATATCCCCGAGGTTTACCGCCGCCTGACCGCGGTCCTGGAGCGGATGGGGGACTCGTACGAGGTCATATTTGTGGATGACGGCAGTTCGGATCGTTCGGTCGAGCTATTGAAGGAACTGCATGCCCGTGATGATTGCATCAGACTGGTGCGTCTGGGCCGCAACTTTGGGCACCAGACTGCTATCAGTGCCGGTATTGACTTCACCAGCGGCAAGACTGTCGTCGTCATGGACGCCGATCTGCAAGACCCACCGGAGGTTCTCCCGCAGTTCATTGACAAATGCCGCGAGGGTTACGAAGTAGTATATGCCGTTCGCCAGAAGCGGAAAGAACATGTTTTCAAGCGGTTCGCCTACTTCTTGTTCTATCGGCTCCTCAAGTTTCTGGCCAGCATAGACATTCCGCTGGACGCAGGCGACTTTTGTGTCATGGATCGTCGTGTGGTCGATCTGCTCAAGGCAATGCCGGAGCGGAATCGATTTATCCGTGGCATACGAACCTGGGTGGGCTTCCGCCAGATTGGCCTGGAGTATGAGCGGGATCCCCGGCACGCTGGCGGGGTCAAGTATACGCTGGCAAAGTTGGTGAAGTTGGCGCTAGATGGCTTGATATCCTATTCTTACTTGCCCCTTCGACTGGCCTCACTCGTAGGCTTGTTGGTGTCTACTTCGTCCTTTGCTCTTGCTGGCTGGACCATCTATATGAAACTCACTGTTCCAAACTTTATTGCCGGTTTCACAACCGTCGTGGTGGGAGTCACTCTTCTGGGGGGCATCCAGCTCATTACTCTGGGCATCATAGGAGAATATATTGGCCGTATTTTTGACGAGGTAAAGCAACGGCCTCTGTATACGGTGCGAGAGGTGATTGGCTTTGATGAGTGATCAGGCGGAACGTGTGTTAAGCATCCTTATGCTTGATAATGAATATCCACCCTTGGGCGGTGGTACAGGCGTTGTCAACCGGCGTATCCTTGAGGAATGGGCACGATGTGGCGATGTTACAGTAGATCTGGTTACCTCGTCGCGTACGCGCGATCAGTACGAGTACGAGGACTTGAGCCCTTCGATTCGCATACACAAGGTACCGGTGGACAACAAGAACATCCATCATTCCACTAACCGCGAACTGCTGACCTACGCTTGGCAGGGCTGGCGGTACGCTCGCAAGTTGGTCCGTCGCTCTGTCTTTGATGTCTGCCTGGCCTGGGCTGGCGTGCCAGCCGGTGCCATCGCCATGTGGCTCAAGTGGGAGTTCGGTCTTCCATACATCGTTTCGTTGCAAGGCCCCGATGTGCCTGGCTTTGAGCGACGTTATCGGTGGATCTACCTTGTGCTAACGCCTTTCATCCAGATGGTGTGGCGTCAGGCAGCACGCCTGACTGCTTGCAGCGAACAACATGCCGAGTTGGCCCACCAGACAGATCCAGGCCTGCTTATCCAGGTAATCCCTAATGGGGTGGATACATCGATGTTTTGCCCGGACGCGGCACGGCGTCGAGACACCGAGGTCGTTCGTCTGATCTGTGCTGGGCGTCTCATCGAGCGGAAGGGACAGCAGTATCTCATTCACGCAGTCGCAGAGCTGAAGAGAAGGGGACGTGCCTCAGAACTGTTGATCGTCGGCACTGGTGACAATGAGCCCACACTGCGTCGTCAGGTCAAAGAACTGGGGCTGGAAGACGTGGTGCACTTTGCGGGATTTATAGATTGGGAGAACATGCCCCAACTTTACCAGACGTCCGACATCTTTGTGCTTCCGTCTTTTAATGAAGGGATGTCTATCGCTCTGCTAGAGGCAATGGCTGCGGGGCTGCCGGTTGTGGTTACGGATACAGGCGGGACCCAAGAGCTTGTGAACGGAAACGGCCTTGTCATCCCCTGGGCAGAGCCAGCGGCATTAGCAGATGCATTGGTTCGATTGGCGGAGTGCATAGATCTGCGGCAGAGTATGGGGGCGATGAGCAGGGAGATTGCATGCCGATTCAACTGGAATAAGACCGCCGAGAGATATCTGGAAACATGCACGAAAGTTAGCGCCGTGCATCCACGACCGAACCACTCGCTGATGGTATCCGCCTCGTTACAAGAGGCAAGTTAGGCAGTTGCAGGGTGAGGAATAAGATCCTTATCGAATTAGTGGTTACTATCTTGGCATATATGCTATTAGGAGTATGACCCTCAGGGATTACGTGTATCTCTTCCCGGGTCGCTCTCCCTGTCACGGAGTGGAGTCAGTGTGTGGCATCTGTGGTCAAGTGAACAAAAACCCGATGCGCCCGGTGGATCGCACGGTGCTGGAGCGCATGAATGTTGTCATCCGCCACCGTGGCCCAGACAGCGACGGTTTCTATGTTAACGGCAGTGTCGGGCTAGCCATACGCCGACTGGCCGTCATTGACCTGGTCACAGGCGATCAACCAATATCTAATGAGGATGGTACGGTCTGGATCATCTCTAACGGCGAAATCTACAACTATCCGGAACTGCGTCCCCGCTTGGAGGCCAAAGGGCATGTCTTTCGCTCTAATAGTGATATCGAGGCTATCGTCCACCTATACGAAGACCACGGTTCTGCCTGCGTGGAGTATCTGCGGGGGATGTTCGCCTTGGCCATCTGGGATGAGGAACGTCGCCGATTGCTACTGGCACGAGACCGACTGGGTCAGAAACCACTCTACTACGCGGAACACGACAGCGCGTTGTTGTTTGGCTCAGAGCTAAAGTGTATTTTGCAGTACCCTGGCCTATCGCCTGAGATCGACCTGGAGGCCGTCCACCACTATCTAACACTACAATATGTGCCCGATCCCTGGACTGCGTTCAAGGGTATTTGCAAGTTGCCTCCTGCACACCGCTTGATCTGGCAGGGAGGGCGCATCCTGATCGACTGCTATTGGGACCTAGCGTTTGAACCGAAGTTGGAGCTGCCGGAGGCAGAGCTCAAACAGGCGCTGCAGGAGACGATCACCGAGGCAGTGCGCGTCCGCCTGATGAGTGATGTGCCGTTAGGAGCGCACCTGAGTGGTGGTATTGATTCTAGCATTGTTGTCGGTCTGATGGCTGGAATGATGGACCAGCCGGTCAAGACTTTTTCGATTGGCTTCAAGGAAAGCGGCTTCAATGAGCTGTCCTACGCCAGGCAGGTGGTGCAAAAGTTCGGTACCGACCACCACGAGTTCATTCTCGAACCGAATGTAATTGATGTGCTACCCAAGTTGGTGCAGCACTTCGACGAGCCCTTTGCTGATCCGGCAGCGATTCCCACCTGGTACCTGGCTCAGATGACGCGCCAACACGTGACAGTGGCCCTGAATGGCGATGGTGGTGACGAGGCGTTCGCGGGCTATCGACGATATTACGGTGATCTTATCGCTGACGCATACCGATTAGTCCCTGGTTTTCTACGCCACGGCGTATTTAACCGAGTCTTGCGGATCCTACCGGTGCAAAGCGACCGACCTACGGAACTTAGCAGGATCATGGCACTGCGCCAGCTTGCTCACGCCTCCGATATGTCCCACGCCGCCAGTGTGGTACGATGGGAAAGACATTTTAGCGAGGCTGAAAAGTGGGCCCTCTACAATGATGATATGCGCAAGGTGATCGCTGGTACAGCTTCTGCTACATTGCTGGAAGAGACATTTCAGCGAGCCAGGGCGCGCAACCGCCTGGACCGTACTCTCTACACCGATGTGCACAACTATCTGCCAGGGGCATTATTGCCCAAGGTGGACCGGATGGCGATGGCTCATTCTCTGGAAGCCCGGTCGCCTTTCCTAGATCACCAAGTCATGGAGATGGCTGCTCGTCTGCCCATAGCCTGCAAAGTAAGGGGACAACAAACCAAGTGGATACTACGGGAGGCGTTTGCCGATCTGCTGCCAACGATGGTAAAAAAACGTGGTAAGGTGGGGTTTAGTGTACCGCTCGGTATGTGGTTTCGTGGCTCTCTGTACTCGGCTGTGAGAGATCTGCTGCTTGCGCCTGACACGAGATTGCGTGACTATTTAAGATTGGCAAAAGTTGCTGAGCTGGTTGAGCAAAATAAGCATGGCCAGGCGGATAACGGCAAGCGCATCTGGGCATTATTGAATCTTGAGGTCTGGTTACGCCAGTATCAGGGACGCCATGTCTACAAACAGTGTTGACTCTGCATCCGCACCGATACGTGTTGCCTACGTGATTGATAACCTGCGACGTGATGGTGCGCAGAAACATCTCGTGGACCTCGTCAATGGGCTTTCAGAGCGGGGTTATGAGCAGCGGGTGTATTGCTTGAACGATAGCGTTAATGCCGAAATTGTGCACTTGCTCAGTGCTGAAGCTCGCGTAGTGATAGTTGGCAAACTGCAGCTAGTGACACTGACAGGATTGGCCAGATTGTTTGCTGAGTTTCGGCGGTGGCATCCGCTCATTGTGCAGACCTTTCTTCCATTTGGGAATACGATCGGATGTACAGTAGCTCACCTGGCAAATGTGCCGATCATCGCCTCCTCAATTCGTGCTCGTAACGTTGATAAGCGCGGGTGGCAGTTCCTGTTCGATCGAGTGACTGTTCGTTGGGTGGATGCAGTAGTTTTCAACAGTCGGCAGGTGATCCCATTCGCGATTGCCAAAGAAGGAGTACGTGCGGAGCAGGCCGTGTACATCCCGAATGGTGTGAAGGTTGAGCACCAGGATGGCTCGCTACGTGTCTCTCGTATCCGTTCCGAGTTAGGAATTACATCAGCCACTAAAGTGACTGGGATGGTTGGCCGGCTGTATCCGCAAAAGGGCCATCACTTCTTGCTGACTGCCTTTGCCAGGGTGCTGGAGGAGATCCCAGACGCAGTCCTGCTAGTCGTTGGATCTGGGCCGCTGCGCCACGAATTGAGGGCGAAAGCTGCACGGTTGGGAATCGCTGGACGGGTTCATTTCTTGGGAGAAAGGGCTGATGTTCCGGGCCTGTTGGCCTGTATGGACGTCTACGTCCAGGCTTCGTTGTGGGAGGGCATGCCAAATGCCGTGATGGAGGCGATGGCAGCAGGTAAGCCAGTCGTTGCTACTGGCGTGGATGGAACTAGGGAACTCATTACACATGGCGAGACCGGATGGCTGGTCGAACCCTCCAACGCAGAAGCCATAGCAGATCGGATTGTCTACGTTCTGAACAACGTGGCAGAAGCCAAGTGTATCGGCGCGGCAGCCATCCAACGCGTTGCCACGGATTTCTCTGTAGACAATATGATCTCGGGCTACGACAGGCTATATCGAGGACTAGCAATGCGTGTGTGTTCCGAAAGCCACGGATGTCTGGGGAGCAGGCCTTGAGGAACTCGTTCAATAGTCTGGATTTCCTGGGTGAATGGAACTGGGTTGAGCTGATATGCGTGTCTGTCTGTTAGTAAGCGAACTCTTTGCCTGGGGTAAGTATAGTGGCTACGGTAGCAGCGCGCGCCGTCTGGGCAGTGGGTTGGCAGAGCGTGGCATAGAAGTGTATGCGCTGGTACCACGGCGACCGGGGCAGAAGCCGCGTGAGAAACTGGACGGCATCACAGTGCTTAGCTACCCTGGTCGGCAGGTTCTCAGCAGTGACATCTATCGGGAGGCGAACGCCCACATCTACCATTCCCAGGAAGCATCCTTGGCAACCATAGGCGCGCTACGAACCATGCCGGATCGCAAGCACATGCTAACGTGCATGGACCCGTGGAATTTGCGCGATTGGTGGATCGAGTTCAAGTATGATTTGCACGACAGCGTGCGTCGTCCTCTGATCTATCCACTACTGTGGGCTTATTACAGCGTCACGGTGACGGGTCCGACGGTGCGCCGGGTGGGTGCAGTATACAGCCAGGCCCGATACCTGACACGAAAGATGCAGGGATTGTATAGGCTGGAAAAACCACCAGTTCCTTTGCCCAACCCGTATCCTGTGCCTAAATACCCGATCCATAAGACGAGGCGACCAACCGTGTGCTACTTGGCGCGCTGGGACCCACGCAAACGGCCGGAGATTTTCTTTGAACTGGCTATGAACTTCCCGGGTGTGCGCTTTATCGCGCTGGGTGAAGCCCATAATCACCGACGCGACGGGAAACTTCGTCAGCAATACGGGAACATACCTAATCTGGACCTGGTAGGCTTTGTCAATCCATTCGAGTCTGAGCAATTGCAGCGCATACTAGATGAAAGCTGGATTATGATCAATACAGCGGCACGTGAAGGATTACCAGTGGCTTTTGTGGAGTCTGCTGCCCACCGCTGTGCCATATTGAGCGCCATAGACGCCGATGGTTTTGCCTCACGTGGCGGTTATCACGTCGACGCGGCCAATTCGTCGAGACAACCGACGGAATTGGGTGGTCAGCATGCAACGGTGGACGATTACGCTCGGGGTTTGGAGTGCCTTTTGGAAGGAAATTCCTGGCGCGAACAGGGTGAAATAGGATATCAGTACGTGCTAGACGTGCATGATCAGCCAACAGTGGTTGACAAGCATCTTGCTATCTACGATGATCTGTTGCAGAGGTGAGCATGACAATGCTTATGTTTGGGATATCTGATAGAGGGATACCAGATGGGCATTATGGTTCATTTCCATTGCCTGTCGGCACAACTGCGACTAAGGTGAACGGAGGGTTTAATCGTGAAAGTGTATAGGGCTTTTGTCATCAATCCTTTGCTCGAAATTAAGCTGGAAACTTCCGACGAAGAACAGGTACGTTTTTTTGAAGCCAGGTTCACTGGCCTGCACTCACCCCATGAACGAGATCCGGATTCCAGGACAGTTGTTCGCCTGCAGGAAGTCCCTTATATTGAGATCAGCTCTGCACGGGTCATGCGAGAAATTACGATCCCTGAATTATGTCTTTTCGGTGAACAGGACTTTGTGATTGTAAAAGAAAATAAGGGAATAAAGATCCCGTTCCTAGAAATTGGTCGGTCTTCGGAGCTAGACATTATCTTTGAGGCGGGTTTTCCAACGTACTGGCTGTGGCGGTTCCTGGACGACGTTCTTTCCTTCCATTTTATTGGTGCAGGGGCATCCTTATATCACGCGGCCTGCGCGAAGAGGGGGGACTGTGAGATAATCATCCCAGGTTGGGGGGGAACAGGAAAGACGACGCTCGTTTTGTATCTTCTAGAAGATCGGTCTTCGGCCTACATGGCAGAGGATCATTTTGTGTTAAAAGAAACGGGGGAGTCCTATGTGTACACGGATGCAGGTTACATAGCTTTCGAGGAGAGGGAGCGGTTTCCTGCGATCAAGCGCAAGTATCGCTCTCCGAGCTTTGCTTTGGGTGCGGCCATTGCAAGAATGGCCTTGCCCTTGATCCCCCCCAAGGGTGAGATTTTGGAATTTGTCCGTCGTGGTTTGATAAACGTACTGACGCCAAAAATCCTGGTCAAGTTGTCGGATTGCATCCCTGACCTTCAGATCTCAACCCGACGGCCTGCGCGAAGAATTGTGCTTCAACTAATCTCTCAAAAGACTGTAGTGGAACCTGTGATTAAGCCGATTGACGTTGATACATTAGTAGAGCGCACAATTGGTGGAATGCAGTATGAACGAGAGGACTTTCGCATGGCGTACTATGGGTTCGTATATGCGACTGGAAGACGAAACCCCGTAATAGACCACGCAGACGCGAGGGAGAGACAAATACTGCGTAAAGCACTTGAGAAGTCTAGCTGCTACGAGGTTCGAATCGGAGACAATTGGCCTGAGAACGTCGATCACGTATTGCACTTTCTGGATAGGGCCCACGGGATACTGGGAGGTTGACACTCTATTCCCATATCTGTTTGTACTGAGTAGAGGCTTGTCCATGAGGATCTCAAAACTATTTCCGCTCAACCCCTTGCTTGAACTTGAGGTGGAAACGTCTGATGAGGATCTCCTACGTTTCTTCGAAATCAAGTTTGCTGACCTATATCCCTCTTCCACACAAGGCTCGAATTCCAGGTTAAAAGTTCGAATACAGGAAGTCCCCTATATAGACATCGCCTCTCCGCAGGTCATCCGGAAAATTGGAGTACCTGAGCTATGTCTGTTCGATGAGAAAACCTTTGTTATCGTAAGAGACAAGAAGCGAATAAAGATTCCGTTCTTGGAAATCGGTCAGGCTTCGGACTTAGACATTACGTTCGAGACAGGCTTTCCAGTAGATTGGCTACGTAGGTACCTAGACGGCCTCGTTGCTTTCCATCTTATCGGTAAAGGGGCATCCTTATATCACGCGGCCTGCGTGAAGAGAGGGGAGTGTGAGATAATCATTCCAGCTTGGCGAGGAACGGGAAAGACAACCCTCGCTTTGTACCTTTTGGAGGATCGATCTTCGGCTTACAAGGCAGAGGATCAGTTTGTCTTGAAGGGAACAGGGGAATCCTACGCATACACCGATGCATGTCACATAGATTTCAAGCACATGGATCAGTTTCCTGCGATCAAGCGCAAGTGTCGTTCTCTGGACTTGGCTTTACGCACAGCCGTTGTAAGAACAGTCTTACCCTTAATTCCCCCCAGAGGCAGAGTCTTGACAATAGCCCATCGTGGTCTACTCAAGGTACTGGCACCAAAGGTCTTTATCAAACTGAGGGATTGCATCCCCGATCTTCAGATCTCAACCCGACAGCCTGCGCGGAGAATTGTGCTTCAACTGATTGCTCAACGAGACGTAGTAGAACCTGTGATTGAGCCGATTGACGTCGGCACGCTAGTAAGACGCACAGTTGGTGGGATGCAATACGAGCGGGAAGAATTTTACATAATGTACTGTGCCTTTGTGTATGCGACTGGGAGGCGGAACTGCGTAATTGACAACGCGGTCGAGAGGGAGACACAAATACTGTGTAAAGCCCTTGAGAGGGCTGCCTGCTATGAGGTTCGAATCGGGGACAATTGGCCTGAGAACTTTGGTCATATAACACAGTTTCTACAAAAGTATTTGTTGAGAAAAGGTGAAGATCGATGAATAACAGAGAGGTTAGGTGGCGTCCAAGTTGAGCTCAGCACGTAGGATCTCACGCGGCGCTAGCCTGGCTATGCTTGGCAACATCATCAACCAAGTCTGCTTCCTATTCGCCAGCATTGCTATCGCCCGATATTTCGGGAAGGAAGCCTTCGGCGTCTATTCCTTTGCCATGTCTCTTTCCTTCGTTTTTGCTGTCCTTTCTATCGGAGGATTGCAGATAATCCTGATACGAGAAGTGGCACGGGGCCAGCAAGGGGCGGGGGTATACCTAGGCAACGCTTTGCTCATTATCCTTGCCCTGACCGCTCTCGCCCTGATGCTTCTGTCCTGCGTAGTGGGTCTGATGGATCTCTCACCTTTCGAAGTAAAGGCAGTCTACATCGCAGCCGTGGCCAACCTCATGCACATGTACGGGAGGGTCGCCATCGCCGTCTGCCGGGCCTTCGAGCGAATGGCCTATGAGGGGGTGCTGCTTACCTTGCAGGGCCTGGTCTTTCTCCTGCTGGTGTGGACTGCAGTCTATATAGAAGCGAATCTCTTGAGCGTTATCGCCGCCCTTTTAGTCTCTTATGTCCTGATGGCCTGGCTGGCATACTTCCTGGTAAGCAAGTACTTGACGCGGCCAGACTTTCGCCTGGATCTTTCATTGTGCAAGTTCCTGGTCAGAGAGGCGGCTCCAGTAGGCGTTTCATATTTCTTGGCTATCTTGCACGACCGCATCGGTGCTATTGTCCTGCAGATGTTTCGAGGCTCCGCGGAGGTTGGGCTCTTCGGCACGGCATTCAGTCTGACCCGCAACTTCAGTTTCATTCCCCTCGTCGTTACAGGTGCCATTCTCCCTACTTTCTCTCGACTGGCGGTCTCCTCTAGGGAGAATCTGTCCGTAGCCTATGCCAAGGCTTTCAAATTCTTGTTTGTTCTTGGTCTCTCGTTGGCGCTGGGTACTACAATATGGGCGAGGCCCATTATCCTTTTGATCTTTGGTGCTGAGTTCACCGAGGCTAGTGTTGCTCTGCAAGTAGTCGCTTGGTCTCTGCTCTTCCTATTTCTCAACTTCGTGGCAAAGACAACGCTGGAGGCAATCAACAGGCAAGTTCTGTGGACCTGTACCCTAGCGATAGGCGCGGTCACTAATTTGATACTGAATGTTGCACTTATCCCTCAGATGGGGATTCTGGGGGCTAGTCTAGCTTTGGTACTCGCTGACATGATGGTTTTTGGGATAGCCTTTTACTTCATTTATAGGGAATTATCTCTGCCCGTCGCCACCATCGCTATGGGCATTCTCAAGTGCCTGGCAAGTGGCGCGTTGATGGGAGTTGCCGTTCGTCACTTCAGGAACCAGAGTTTTTTCATATTGGTCTGTCTGGGAGCCTTTGTTTATAGTCTATCTCTCCTACTACTGCGGGTTTTCGATCATGAAGAACTGGCCTTGATGAAAGAGGTAGTCTGTATGGACGACCGTATTCGCTGGCTGGCCAGGTTCAAGAGCGAGAAGTCTAGTACGAAGGAGTCTATCTAGAAATGCTGGTTGGGTTGAGGCAGCGGCTACAATCGGATGATAACCGAAACCCTGTTCATCAGGTAACCAGAAACCTCAAAGCCAGGCTGACACTTGATCCAAGCCTGAGATCTAGTGTTTTGCCTTGTCTTGTCATCATACTGGGCGCTATACTGAGGTTTTACGATCTGGGCGCGGAGAGTTATTGGTTCGATGAAGTGTACACGTTGTACGACGTACGAAAGAGTCTGGGGTCCATTCTGATGCTTCGTGCTCCCGTGTACGTGCTGCTCGCTCATTTCTGGATGCTGGTCTTCGGCACTACCGAGGTAGCTACCAGGTCGCTGTCCGCCTTCGCTGGTATCGGCTCCATAGCACTGATGTACGCAGTCGGGCGCGAGTTATTTGGTAGGCGAGTTGGCCTACTCAGCGCCCTGCTGATTGCGATTTCAGAGTTCCAGATATACCACTCACAAGACTACAGGTACTATAGCCTGTTCGTGCTCATGACGCTGATTTCATTCCTCTTTTGCATTCAGGCTCTCAAGAGCAAGAGACTGAGCCACTTCGTTCTGTATGTGCTGGCTAGCATCCTCGTTTTTTACACCCACACTCATGGGGTCTTTGTCCTTGTGGCGCAAAATCTGTATTTTCTTCTGCAGTGGAATAGGCATAGGAATGCGAGAGTTTCCTGGATATTTTGTCAAATCCTGATTTTCCTTGCTATTGGACCTGGCCTCCTTCCTGACGTAAAAGCGACGTCAACAGCGGGTTCAACTGGTCTACTCGAGTGGATCCCTGACCGCCCTCTGTGGTTCCCTTTGCGCACCCTGTATTGGTACGTGTTTCCTCTCCGGCACAAGCGCAGTTGGGTGACTGTCGCTGTGAATTTCATTGCGGGAATAGCGTTTTTCTTGACGGGAACCTTGCTTTTCGCTACTTGGAAGGGTAAAGAGCGGTGGCTGGCTTCGGTGAAAGGTCTCGTTACTGATGCGCAGGGCTTGTCGGACGAGGCGGATAAGCTACTCTTGGTAGGTTGCTGGTTTCTGTGCCCGATAGTATTGCCCCTCGTTTTGTCCAAGGTCATTGGCCCTATGTACGTTCACAGGTACACCATCAGTGCCTCACCGGCTTTTTATCTCTTGTTGGCGTTAGGAATAACGACCGCACGCAAGGTGGTGCCCGAACTCGTAACTGTTGGCGCGATGGTGATCCTGATTGCACCGGGACTGCAACACTACTATGTGACGGATGTCAATGAGCAGTGGAGAGAAGCAGCGGCATACGTGGAGGAGCATGCCGGGATAGACGACGTGATTGTATTCGCTCCCGACGACGACGGATGGCAACGCAATACCCTTTATTGGTATTACCGGGGCAATCTGCCAGCATGTGGCATCGACGGAGAGCTCACGGATGATGAGGCGATCGCGGATGCCCTGGAGGGATGCACTTCAGGCAGTGAGCGCTTCTGGCTGATCATGCGCGGCACCCCCGAGTCCATCGAGCGCTTCAAAGCATTCTTCTTGGCCCCTGGTCATAGGGCGATGCACCTGATGAGAGAACAAAAGTTCATGGGTATATCTGCCTATTTGTTTGAACTGACAGGGCGATGAACGGGCCGCTTGGAAAACTACCATGATTTGCGGAGAGAATGACGAGTTTATCCTCCAGGTTCGTCAAGCTTTACGTGATCACGCTCCGCGTGCAATTGCAGCCCGGGTTGCGATGGCTCAAGAAAACGGGTGGAATCAATGGCCTGTAGAAATCCATCGTGTTCTGCAGCATCGGCTGGCTGGTGCAGAGGAGTGATGCCGTGAAAATCGCGTTCATTGCCTGGGTACGTTACGGTTACGATCGCCGCAACGATCTCTTGGCGCAGCGTTTGGGTGCTACAATGCACTATATCTATTACGGGCAGCACGGCAAACTGCTTCAGGCACCAGTGAGATATCTGGTGCAAGCCCGGCGAACCTGGCACGTCTTGCGCCGGGAACACCCTGACGCCGTCTTTGCTCACAACCCACCCATTTTTTGTGCCCTGGTCGCCTTCCTCTATGCTCGGCGGTACTCTGCTCAGTATGTGATCGACTCTCACACGGGCGCCTTCCTTTCACAGAAATGGCGCTGGTCCCTGGGACTGCATCGCATGCTTTCACGTGGGGCAGCAGCGACCATTGTGCATAACAAGCATCAAGAAGAGATAGTCAAGCGCTGGGGATGTCGTTACTGCGTGCTGGGTTCTTTCGGGAGCGATTATCCGGCTGGAGAGCCCTTCCCCCTCGACGGGCAATTCAACGTGGCGGTGATTGGTAGCGTCTATAAAGAGGAACGCCTGGAAGTTGTGTTCGAGGCGGCCAGCCGTCTCACCGACGTGTGTTTCTACGTGACAGGGGATTCTAATCGCATCGCTTCGCACATGCTGGCGAAAAAGCCTGATAACTGTCTCCTGACGGACTTTCTGCCAGACGAACGATACGTGGGTTTGCTGCGAAGCGTTGACGCCATTCTCACTTTGACTACCCGTGCTCATACTCTGCTCATGGGTGCCTTCGAGGCAGTTGCCTTGGGAAAACCCTTGATTACTTCCGATTGGCCAATTCTGAAGGAGTATTTCTCTCTGGGGACGGTGCATATCCCCAATACTGCGGAAGGTGTTCAGGCGGGGGTGCGCCGGGCACGGCGTGAACAGGAGATCTTACAGAGGGACATGTTACGTCTGCGAGAGCAGCTTCTCGCTGAGTGGGAACAAGAGTTTCGAAAGCTTCAGCATTTCCTGGGAGAAGACTGAATAAGTGTTCAGGACAGCATGTCAAACTGCTGTCGGTGGAGTGACAATATGGGCTTGCTCGTCCCCAGCAGAAGGTGAGTGCTAATCTGGAGGAGATTGGAGATATTCATATGCGGGCAGCAATCGTAGGTTGTGGGCAAATCTCGCGAGTGCACATCAGTGCCCTTCAGGAGATTGAGAGACTCGAAGTCTGCGGTGTGTGTGACCGGGACAAATGGCGTGCCCGGGAGATCGCCGATTTGGCTGGAGGGACCAACGCGTACGGTGACTTGGCGACCTTGCTCCAAGAAGAGCATCCTGACGTTGTGCATGTTCTGACGCCGCCCGAAACACATGCAGATCTGGCGATCCAGGCTATGGAAGCCGGTTGCCACGTACTCGTTGAGAAACCGATGGCCCTTAGCCTGGACGAGGTCGACCACATGATCGCCACCGCCAGACAAAATCAGGTCACACTGTGTACCGACCACAACTACCTTTTCAAGCCCTCCGTCGTGAAGGCCAGGCAGTTGATAGAGAGTGGGGCTATCGGCCAGGTTGTCTACGTGAACAGCTATTATGGCGTTTTTGGCGAGGGGCTTGTATCTGCCAGCACCGCTGGTCGTTCCCATTGGGCCTGGCGTCTTCCCGGCGGTGCCTTTACCGACTTTTTGCCCCATCTTGTCTATCTCCAACTGGCGTTCCTGGGGCAGGTTGACTCGGTCGCTGGTGTGACCCTGGCGCCGCAAAGTGGACCCGAGGGACGGGCGACCGAGATGATTGTCTTGCTTCAAGGATCAGAGGCATCCGGAGCCATGGTTATCTCGATGCGAGTCAAGCCTTATACCAAGTTCGTGGACCTCTATGGCACCAAAGGGATCGTTCACGCCGATCTGGTCAGGGAAGTTTGCACTATTCACAGGCACAGAGCCCTCCCACGCATGCTCTCCAAGGCAGCCTACAACCTGGAGGATAGTGTCCAGCTTGCCTATGGAACAGTGACAAGTACGGTTAGCGTGGCACTGGGCAGGCTCAAGAATTACCCTGGTCTGCGCAGGCTGGTTCGCGAGTTCTATAGCAGCCTACAAGACCACCGAGAGCCGCCTGTAACTGCAGAAAATGGGAGAAGGACAGTTGAGGTACTGGAACAGGTGTGGGCGCAATCTCGGGTCCACTCTCCTCGCATTGCGACGATGGTTTCAACAAATACCCCCGCCGCTCCCAGGACCGATGCCGAGCGAATCGTTGCCAAGAGAGGAATGCCGGGCAAGGTCCTGATTACCGGCGCCACTGGTTTCCTGGGTCACCGCTTGGTGGCAGCCCTCTCAAGGTGCGGGGCAGACGTGGTGGCCCTAGTGCGTGACAAGAGCCGGGTTTCAGTTGAACTCGAGCGCCAGGCTAGACTCGTGTGCGGCGATGTGCGCGACCCGGCCTCGGTTGAGGCCGCCATGCGGGACGTGGCCATCGTCTATCATTGTGCTGCCATTACAACCAACAGGGCTTCCTGGACAGCTCACTATGAGACAAATGTGCGCGGCACGGAGAACGTGCTCAAGGGTGCTCTCAAAGCTGGCGCGCAGCGGGTGATCCACCTGAGTTCGGTTGTTGTATACGGGCTATCTCGATCCCGACAAGACGGACTCGTTGATGAGTCAGTGCCCTACATCCAGAATCCAGATAGATGGGCCTATTATCTGCGCTCCAAGCTTGAGGCCGACAAGTTGGCTTTCAGATACCGGCGCGAGGTCGGTCTACCGGTAACAGTTCTGCGTCCTGGGATTCTATACGGCCCGGCGGGAGGCCGGTCCATCGGCCGAGGACTCGGCCGATTGGGCCCGGTGCACCTGATGATCGGTAGCGGTCGTAACCTGTTGCCGTTCACCTATGTGGACAACGCTGTTGATTGCCTCCTCCTGGCTGCCGTTTCTCCCGAAGCGATCGGCCAGGCTTACAATGTCGTTGACGAGCCCCAAGTCTGCGTACATGACGTTGTCTTGCAGAGGAGAGAAATCACAAGGGAACGGTTCATAATGGTATCGGTGTCGCCCTTCTTGCTCTGCGTCGTGGCCCGCCTGCTTGAACTGAATAGCAGCCTCAGACGCTCTGAGATGCCTCCTAAAGCCACGCGCTATGTCATCCACAGCGCTTGTACAGATATCCGCTATGACACTAGCAAAGCTAGACAACAGTTAGGCTGGCAACCAGTGGTCACTTTGGAGGAAGGGCTGCGAAAAACGCTTGCAGGCTATGCCAATCAGATGTAACTAGCTTCTTGCACAAGAGGTCGCTACTATTCCAAGGAGAGGCGGCATTGATCAGGGTGTGCATGGTTGACCACAGGTGTTACTCTCGTGACGCATATCTTCGGCGTTATGCCGACGCGCTGGCTGATGCCGGTGCCCAGGTTGATGTCCTCTGCTTGCGGGATCCAAACCAGTCATTCAGCACACAGAGGAACGGGGTGAGGGTGTTCACCATTCCTATCACTCGTGAGTACGAGAGTGGTAGGCGCCATCTGCTCGAATACGGCATGGCCTTCATCTTATTCAGCGCTCGGCTCTTGACGCTGTATATCCAGAATCACTATCAGGTCATCCACGTGCACAATATGCCTGACTTCCTGGCTTTCACTGCTCTCATTCCGGGAACCCTTGGCGCCAAGTTGATTTTAGATATCCGCGATCCTATGCCGGAAATCTATATGTCGAAACGGGAGCATCTGACGAATGCCTTGGTAGTAAAGTTGATGCAAGTGCAGGAGAAGCTCTCCTCGTTGTTGGCCGATGCGATCATTGCCGCGAATTCGAACTTTAAGGACAATCTTGTCGAGAGAGGGATACCTGCTCACAAGATCACGATCGTCAACTATGTGCCGGACCCCAAGGTGTTCGATCGTGGTGGATTCAAGGAGGAACGTCGCAATCAGGACAGACACTTCACACTGATTTATCCTGGTACCATCGCCCCGCGGTATGGCCTCGACGTGGCTATCCGCGCTCTGCCTCTGCTGGTCACAAAGATCCCTCAGATCCGTCTAATGATAATAGGACCACAAACAGAACATGTGGGCGAACTGGCCGCGTTGGCGCAGCAACTTGGTGTCTCCTTCTTTGTCCAGTTCAAGCCTGTCATCCCTGTAGATGAGGTGTCTGGGCAAATCGGCCAGGCCGATGTAGGCATCTACCCGGCGCTCCCGGATCCTCACATGGATATTGCTACGCCAATGAAGGTGCTGGAGTACGCTGTCATGGGCATACCCATCATTGCTTCGAGGCTCAAAATACTTGAGGATTTGTTTACCGATTCAGCGCTTATGCTCTTCGATCCGGGGAACGTGGATCAATTTGCCCGCTGTGTCCTTGAGCTATTTCGTAACCCTGCAAGACGGGAACAGTTGGTGCGAAACGCGGACAGCGTCTTTGTACGTCCCCATAGTTGGAGCAATGAGCGGCGAGCGTACTTTGACCTACTAGATCGTTTACTAGCCCCAGGAGAGGGGATGGGTACTTCGGGCGACGGAGATGAGGGTTTGACCGAGGAGGCTGTATGATCCAGACGATTATCAAATGGCTTGGCCGTCCGATCGTCTCATCAGTCGCGTTTTTTACTGGCTACTGCTTTTTGGCCGAATCACTAGGAGTCAGCCGTGGTGCTCGTATACTGAGTTACCACGGTATCAACGATAGACCTGCTAACCCATACGCGGTCTCAACACATAACTTTGCCGAACAGATGAGGTTTCTCGTAGAACGATTCACGATCATCTCTGTGGACCAGTTGGTTGACCTTCTGGAGGGGGGGAGGCCGATTCCTCCTCGGGCTGTCGCGGTCACCATCGATGATGGTTACAGAGATACCTACACTAACGCTTATCCTATCTTGAGGAGATTCGCCATTCCGGCCACATTCTTTCTGCCGGTAGAGTTCATCGGGGTCAGCTCTTCTGATTCGGCAACAAGCAAATTACCTCAGACTGACTTCCTCTCGTGGGACCAGGTACGAGCGATGAGCCAAGACGGCATCGCCTTTGGTTCGCATACGTTGAGCCACGTCCCATTGACAAGAGTGACATGCCAGGAGGCCGAGTGTCAACTACAAGAGTCAAAGGCAAGGCTGGAGGTGGAAATCGGCAAGCCTGTGACAGGATTCGCTTACCCATATGGCACAGTCCGCGACTTTGACCCCGCGATAGAGCGACTCGTTGCCGCCGCGGGGTATTCGTGGGCTGTGACGGGACTCAGTGGCGTCAACAATCACCGGTCTAATCCGTTTGCGCTCAGGCGGACGAAAGTAGAGCGGTATGACGGCATGTACGTATTTAAGAAAGCTGCGAGAGGTGCCCTGGATCCCTGGATCGTGATGGATAAGCTTGGCAAGTTTCTTTAGGTGAGGGATGCTTGTCAGGGCAGTTTTTACACGACACTTCTTGGGGAGAGATGGTGAAACCGGCTATCGTCCTTTCCACCCATACTATGGGCCTGGGTGTAATACGGGCTCTTGGCGTCATGGGGGTTCCAATCATAGCAGTCTACTATGATAAGACGGAAATGGGGTATGTTTCGAAATATGTAAAGGAAAAGATTCATGCTCCTCACCCGGAAGAATTTGAGGACCAATTTGTGGATCTGCTGGTGGAGTGTGCTGCTCGCTTCGGCGGTAGTCTTCTGATTCCTACATCTGATGAGACACTCGTGACAGTATCGCGACATAAAGGTCTTTTGGAGCATTACTACGTTGTGGCATGTACAGAATGGGGGATCACCGAACGATTCATTGACAAGAAGCACACCTACGCCTTGGCCAATGCAATTGGCGTGCCGGCTCCCAAGACAATGGTTCCGCAATCCATAGAGGATGTGGCAAGATATGGACAGGCGATCCAATATCCATGCCTGGTCAAACCCAGTCAAAGCCATCGGTATTATGATCTGTTCAAGGAAAAGATGGTTCGAGTTGACAGCTTTGATCAGATGCTTGCCGCGTATCAGCAAGCTGCTGATGTTGGCCTTGAAGTAATGCTCCAGGAGCTCATACCTGGCGATGATTCACATGGTGTGAATTACAATTCCTATTTTTGGGATGGCGAACCCTTGGTTGAGTTCACCGCACAGCAGATAAGAAATGCTCCACCCGAGTTCGGGTCTCCACGCGTTGTGATCAGCAAGCATATCCCTGAAGTGATCGAATCGGGGCGCAAAATCCTGCAGGCGATGGGTTTCTATGGGTATTCTTGCACCGAGTTCAAAAAGGATGCTCGCGACGGGGTTTATAAGCTCATGGAGGTGAATGGTCGTCACAATCGGTCTTCGCTCCTGGCCGTACGCTGTGGTCTAAACTTCCCCTGGCTTCAGTACAAGCATCTGGTCCAGGGCGAATGGCCATCGGCGAATGATTATCGAACTGGTGTCTACTGGATTAGCCTTGCTAGAGATGTATGCTATAGCGCAAAGTACCATAGCACAGAACGATATTCTCTAATCCAATATGTCCGGCCATATATCAGACCGCACGTATTCGCGATTCTCGATTCAAAGGATCCCCTGCCATTCGTTCAGAGATGTATTGATCTAGCTAAGAGAGTTGTCTGGTGTATTCCTTTTGCTAGAAAAGCACGAGGCTTTCATAGTCCTGGCGTTGGAGGTAAATCCAATGAGAAAAGACGCTATTAAAGTGGAAGAAACACGGTTGCATGGTGTTGACGACATAAAGGATTATCCGGACTTTCACGAACGGCACAGAGTATTCCCTGCGATCTTTGAAGGTCGGCAGCATAAGAGCATACTCGATGTAGCAGCGGGAGTGGGTTGTGCTGCCCAAAGGATTCAAGACAGTTATCCCGCTGATTTGCTGTGCAACGATATCAGCCCGACCTGTTTGAGAATTCTAAGGCAGTTGGGAATACCAACTGTGTCTTTCGACATCGACGACGATGAACTGGCTTTCCCTTTTCCTGAAGGCCGTTTCGATGCACTTGTTGCACTCGCCATTATCGAGCACGTGATACACATCGACCATTTTATGATAGAGATACACCGTATACTGAGTAATGATGGGTACCTCTATATGACATCGCCTAACTATGCGTCTCTCCTGTATCTGCCGCGATTCCTGCTGGCAGGCAAGACCTTTCATGACCCTCTGTCTGAGTCCAAGCGCCAGCGCTATGAATTCTATGCCCATGTTAGGTGCTTTACTTACAGGACGCTTGTCGAGTTTGTAAGCTCCTTTGGGTTTGTTCCAGATACCGTTTACCTTGCTATACCGGAGGATAGTTCGCGTTATCGGGCATTGTACTCCACCTCCAAACTCAAAGCGCTATCATTTCGATATGCAATGATATTCATGTACAACCTGCTATCTCCTCGTTGGGCCGCTGAACCGATAATATGCTTCCGGAAGACTTCTAGCCGAGTGGATCGCAAGTTTCGAAAAGTACTACTTTGAGCAGCGCTTTACTAGGACCTTGTTCGCCTTGGGCGTCTTTCATCACCAGGATGATCGCCAGGACGAACGGGGCACGTTAAGTAGGGGAGCCGATGTATTCGTGTAAACCGGAAGAACTGGGAAGAGAAATCCCAAGTGCCGTCATTGTGGGCGGGCACTTCCACAGCTTGGGAGCTGTTCGCAATCTCGCCAGGCACGGCATATCCGTGTATGTTGTTGACAACGACCTCTGTGTTGCCCGGTTCTCGCGGCACGTCCGGCGCTTCTTCAAATGCCCTCCAACAAGCGATGAGGCCGAGTTCGTGGATTTTCTGGTGCATCTCGCTGTGAAGGCGAATCTGACAGGCTGTGTCCTGTTCCCGAGCGATGACGAATGTGTGAGAATATTCGCACAGCATCGGGAATGCTTGAGTGAGTACTACCTCATGACAACCCCGCCTTGGGATATTGTTAGATTCGTCTATGACAAGCGACTGACACACCGCTTGGCCACAGAGCAGGGGGTACCCGTTCCTGAGACCTACAATCCTGGCAGTCTGGACGACCTTGTCTCGTTGGATATGGGTTTCCCATTGGTCCTCAAGCCTGCGATCAGCACGCATCTCATGTCTGTTACCAGGAAGAAGGCGTATCGAGCCGATGATATGCAGGAACTGATCAATCTCTACGAGATGATGGCAGCAATCATCGATCCGTCCGAGATCCTGATCCAGGAACTTGTCCCCGGCCGAGCAGAGAACCTGTTTTCGTTCGCTGGATTCTTTAAGGATGGCGTGACGGTTGCAGGCTTGTCGGCCAGGCGGCCCCGTCAACATCCGATGGAGTTCGGTCGCGCCAGCACGTTTGTGGAGACTGTCAACGTTCCGGAGTTGGAGACGCTGGCGACGCAATTCCTACAAGGTATAGCTTACTCCGGGCTCGCCGAGGTTGAATTCATGTATGACCAGAAAGATGAGCGTTTTGAACTTTTGGAGGTCAACCCCAGAATCTGGGGCTGGCATTCCATTGCAATTCGTGCAGGACTCGATTTGCCCTATCTGGTATACCTCGATGCTCTTGGGAAGAAAGTCACCGCAGGATCGGTATGTCAGGACGCGAAATGGGTTCGACTCGTCACAGACGTTCCCACGGCTGTCCAGGAAATCCTGGCAGGGAGATTAACTATGCGCCAGTACCTGGCGTCCTTGTCTGGTGATACAGAGTTTGCAGTGCTATCGCTCAGCGATCCGTTTCCATTCCTTGCTGATATACTTCTCATACCCTACTATATGAAGCATAGGGGGTTCTAGCCACTCTAGCAGTTTGTCGGAGAGAGGACTTCCCTCCGAACGCGATTGGCGGTACAATTGCGGCCATCTGAACACGTCTGAAACCTTTGGCAAGGAACAACGTTTATGGCACGCAAATTCAAAACGGTTGACTATGCACAATCCGGTCAGCAAAGGCTGACGATAGACGATTGTTTGCCAGCGAACCATTTGGCACGCTTCATTGTCGCCATCGTTGAGATGCTGGACTTGGGCGTTTTCTATGCATACTATGCGGCGGTGGGTGGTGAACCACTTGATCCGAAGATGTTGTTGGCCCTGTTGTTGTATGCATATGCGACCGGTGTGTTTAGTTCGCGCAAGATTGAGATGGCGACCTACGAGGTCATTCCTTTTCGATTCATCGCTGGCGGGCTGCATCCTGATCATTCGACCATCGCTTGGTTCCGGAAGCAGTTTCTGAGCGAGATCAAGGTCGTGTTTGCGCAGGTCTTGCTGATCGGGCATGAGATGGGCTATCTGAAGTTGGGCAATATCAGTCTGGATGGAAGCAAGGTGCATGCGGATGCATCCAAGAGTCATGCCGTCAGTTATGGGCGGCTGCTGAAACTGGAAGAGCAACTGCAACAGGAAGTGGAAGAGTTGCTGGCGTTGGGTGAACGAGCGGATCAGACGGAGTTGCCCCAGGGACTGGACATCGACACTGAGGTCACCTTTCGGGAAGAGCGGTTGCTGAACCTGACTGAGGCCAAGCGAGTCTTGGAAGCGCGAGCTGAAGAACGGTATCAAGCTAAGTTGGCCGAGTACCAAGCCAAGCTGCGGGCACGGGAAGAAAAGGCTCGCGAGACGGGTCGCAAACCGCGGGGGCCAGCACCCAAGCCCCCCGATCCTGGAGCGCGTGACAAGGATCAATACAACTTCACGGATCCTGAGTCGCGCATCATGAAGAACAGCAGGGATGATGGGTTTGACCAACATTACAATGTCCAGGTTGCGGTGGATCAAGACAGCTTGTTTGTCGTGGGCAACACCTTGTCGAATCATCCCGTCGACACGTATGAGGCGATTCCCACCGTCGATGCGATCCCGGCTGAGATCGGGAAGCCCAAAGCGGCTGCGCTGGACAAGATCTATTTCGCCCCCAAGAATATTCAGGAGTTTGAGGCCCGTGACATCGATCCGTTCATCGCCACGGGGCGTGAGCCACACCACAAGAGTTGGCAAGAACGTTTTGCCCAGACGCCCGAACCGCCGCCGGATGATGCCAGCCTGATCGTCAAGATGGCCTACAAGCTTCAGACGGAGATTGGCAAAGCCATCTACGGCCTGCGCAAGTCCACTGCCGAGCCGGTGATCGGCATCATCAAGGAAGTGCTGGGATTCCGCCAGTTCTCGCTGCGGGGTTTGATAGCAGCAGCAGGTGAGTGGTGCCTGGTGTGTCTGGCATGGAACCTGAAGCGGCTGCATAAGCTGGCCACCAGCTAAAACAGATAGACAACAGCCTCCCATCGCGCCCACTACCTGAAAAGGGGGCAATTGGAGTGCCAAAATGGACCTGACAGAGGCAGCAGGAGGCCATTTCCGCAAGCAATACGGTGAGTTCAGTCGCAAGTGCTGCATGCTATTGACAAATCATATGGAACATCGTCGGTGGGAAGCCAACGAAGCTTCCTCTCCGACAGGCTGCTAGGAGGGTGATATGGGTTGGGAGTTGCCGGCTCTTGGCGCTGCGTTTTCCGTGCTGTTAATGCTGCCTCTGGCGATAAAGTGGAAGCTAACCCAGCCGCTTGCCTTGGCTGGTGTAGCCGCTGTCACGGTCGTAGCGGCGTTGTCCTTTTTCTGGATCTATCCCCTGTGCGAGACACGCTGGTGGTTGGCTGCGGGCCTTTTCGGTCAGACGGCAGTGGCTCTTGCCCTCGCCTTGTCTCTGATGATGGTTTGCCTTTGGAGAGATCCGGAGCGCATTCCCATCGAGAAGGATGAGGTTGTTCTGTCTCCTGCTGACGGAGAGGTGCTCCATATCAGGACCGTTGACGAGGGTTCGATGCCGCTGGTGACGAAGGGCGGTAGGGATTACCTGCTCAGGGAGTTGATGGGCACCAGCCTGTCGGCGAGCGCGGCCCAAGTCATCGGGGTGGAAATGAACTTCCTGAACGTACACGTGAACCGATGCCCTGTCGCCGGCCAAGTGAAATTGCTGAGGCGTATCGAGGGCAAGTTCCTGTCCTTGAGGCAGGATAAGGCACCGTTTGTCAATGAGCGTCTTACCACGATCATCGAGAATTCATCGCTGACCGTGGCGGTGGTTCAGGTTGCCTCGCGGCTTGTCCGTTGCATACAAAGCTATTTGAGTATGGGCGAGACAGTGTGCGTGGGACAGCGGCTCGGCATAATCAGGTTTGGTTCGCTCGTCGTAGTTGTATTGCCGAGGAGAGAGGATGTGAGGGTTGAGGTGAAACCTGGCGACCGGGTCACGGCTGGAATCTCTGTCCTGGCGCGGTATCAGCGGTATCAAGTGAATGATGAGGGGGCAGAAAGTTGAAGTTGAGGCAATGGCTTGCCCTGCGAAATCCTGGATATGTCTATAAGCGGGCTGTCATCTTGCTAGACAGGTATGGCACCACACCTTTCAGGATAGTGAATCAGGTACAGGGCTGCATAGCCGCGCTAGCCGAATATGGCTGTGCGCCTACACTTCCCACACCAGGCCGTGTAGTGCGCCGATACCCCCGGTTGATCCGCAGTCTGCAGGATGCGGGGGCAGAGATCGCGGTGCATGGCTATGACCATGTGGACCTCTGCGCCTATCCGCCATCTGAGGCAAGTGAACAAATCGTGAGAGCTGCTCGAGTCTTTGATCACTATGGCATCAGTGTGCATGGCTTCCGTTGCCCGTATCTGCGTTGTACCGATGAATTGGTGAATGCATTGCCAAAGGGCATGTTTGACTATAGCAGCAACAACGCGATCTGGTGGGATGTGGTTCCCGCCACTGATGCCGATCACGCGACTACGGTCCTCGACACGCTCCAGCGATTTTATAGGCCGCGGTCCGCACACGATACAGTTGTGACGCCGTGGATGCGTTCCAACATGGTTGAGATCCCGGTCTCTTTGCCTGATGACCTCCAGCTCCACGATGGCCTGCGACTCGGCCCCGAGGGGATAGCGCAGGCATGGAGCCGGATCTTGCATCGAACCCATCAACGTGGTGAACTGTTCGTCCTGATGTCCCATCCCGAGCTGGCCTCGCATTGCCAGCGACCGCTTATGACGCTGTTGCGTGATGCGGTACAGCTCCAACCCCCGGTGTGGATTGCCAATCTGCGAGATATCAGTAGCTGGTGGCGAGAGAAATCGAGCTTTGCGGTTGCCGTATCTCGCGCTCCGACAGGCCTGCATATCTCTTTCACCTGTTCCGAACGTTCCACGATCTTGGTCAGGGGCCTGAATACTTGCGGTTCACATGGTTCAGAGGATAGATGGGATCATGCGTACTACCAGTTGAGAACCCGAGACCTGTATGTACCGGCTGATTCACGTCCGTTTGTAGGGCTGGTCGCCCACACGCCCAGACACATCGTAGACTTTCTGCAGGAACAGGGATATATCTTGGACACAGGTGAAACAGCGACGCGCTGTGCAACATACATAGACGCTGCCACTCTGGTCGGACTGGCGAATGAAGCGGAGCTTATCGATTACATCGAGACATCGGCAGGTCCCCTCGTCAGATATTGGCGGTGGCCTGGTGGAGCTAAGAGCGCTATATGCATTACAGGGGACTTGGATGCCTTAACGTTGTTTGATTACGCATCAAGGCTGTTTGTCCGGTAGGTAGATCAGGGAGGACTGAGGTCCTCTCTGTGAGCGTGGGGCGTGAGAATGTTGAAAGGCGTATTCGTACATCCTACTGCAATAGTAGAAACTCGGCAAATTGGCTACGGTACTCGCATCTGGGCCTTTGCTCACATTATGGAAAAAGTCTCTATCGGTGCGAACTGCAACATTGGAGACCATTGCTTCATCGAATCTGGAGTCGTCGTGGGGGACAACGTGACCATTAAGAACGGGAATATGATCTGGGAGGGAGTCACGTTGGAAGACGGCGTGTTTATCGGACCCCACGTGTTCTTTACAAACGATTTGTATCCCAGGTCCCCACGACTCCCGCAGGCCAGGCATAGATATGCCGGTCGCGCGTGGCTTTTGCCCACTTTTGTGAAGCGAGGTGCTTCGTTGGGGGCTGGCGCAGTCGTGCTTGCCGGCATCACCGTGGGTGAGTTCGCCATGGTTGGAGCCGGAGCCGTGGTGACCAAGGATTTGCCTCCACATGCCTTGGTATTCGGCAATCCAGCTCGTGTACAAGGTTGGGTATGTCAGTGTGGGTGGCGACTGGAATTCCAAGACGGCACTGCAACCTGTGGAGATTGCGGATTGACTTTCGCCAGAGCCGGCGTTGCGGTCACGCAGGTGAACGCTGTGGGAATAGCAGGATGAACGTGGCCTGTTTGTAGGCATCCCGCCCGCATCGCAGCCCGTCTCGTATTGGTTGGGTTGAGTGATCTGTAAGACGCGGAAGCCTGGTGTCGGCTCTTCCTGATCTAGAAAGGTGCTAATCGTGAGTGGCCGTTACCTAGCGGACCACAACCGGCAGGTAGATGGCCCACGGGAATGGCCCCTTGTAGACCAGCCTGACCGCATCAGCAACTATATCCTGTCCTGAAGAAACATCATCACAGAGAACAACTGAACCTTGGCTCCGAAAACCAAAGGTGCCCAAAAGGTTCCACTGCCCTCCATTGGCTTGCTGGTTAACTCTAACCGTGGTGGCACCACCAAGATGATTGACTGTATAAGGGACGTCCGTTGGTCTCCAGCTCCCTTCCCACCACCAGGCATAGACCTCATGGTGTCCTGCTTGGGGAACACGAAACGACCAGGTGGCCGTATCTTCTCCTATACCTATCTGTCTATTGTAGTAGTGAGTATCACCGTAGTGTTGACCGCCTACCTCTACGTACTCACGCCAGGCATCTTGAGAATAACTGGCAGAAAAACCAGAATCCGTGTTGTCTATGATGAGTTCGCTTGGACTGGGGGTTGGGGTCGGCGGCACAGGAGTGGGGGGTGTTATAGCTCCGTACTCAAAAGCGCCGATGTCTGGGGCTGTGCCAGTTGGTACCGAGCGATCATCGAAATCGAGAGAATGTCCGAGATCGACCCCGGCATCAATCGCCGGGCTTCCTGGCTGCAGATGGAAGTCTTGTGCAGCCGAATCGACGAGGAGTGGGTCGGTGATCATCTCTCCCTCACCAAGCGAGAAGCCTAGCTGAGCCCCGTCGCTGAGAGAATAAAGGTTGTGGTCGTGAGTAAAACCCGAGTGAGTGGAGATATCCCGGCCATCCACGTGAAAAAGGTTGTTGCGCATGAGAAGGGTGTCTGAGGACGGATCAGCATTGAATAAGATAATGTCAGTGGCCCATATGTTATGTAGTGGGTCCTGGATGATGGTATTGTTCTCCATCCGGAAATTCTCCATCTCGGTCCCGAAAGTACCAATCAGGTTGAAAAAACCAAACCACCCGTTGTTAACGGAGACGTTATATGCTACAACCGTATCCCTGATTGCACCGGCGTAGCTGCCAACTTCCAGGAACCCTATATTCCCAATTGCCCAGTTGTGATGAACGTAAGTACCCTCTATGCTACTCTCTATAGCCCACCATTCGACGGCGCCACCGTCTTCGCCATAGTCGTAGCTGTCGGCTTTACAGTTTACCATCGTGTTATAGGAGACTTCATTATGGGAGTTGAAAAGCCAGATTCCTACCGCACCGAAATCGTCGTCCCCGCCTGGAGTATTCTCGATCATGTGGAGATCGTGCAGATAGTTACGCGTGACGAGGTTATGCTGCCCGTGGATTGCAATCCCTATGCCCACGTTGGTGGCCTCAACGTCCCGGACTATGTTATAGTCCGAGTCGTTTGCGATGTAGACACCTCCTTCGTGTGCATCCCGTGCAAGAAGACCTTCTACAACTACCCAGTTGGCATCAATGACTATTGCACTATTCCAGTTGTCTGGACCTCCCGGATTTCTAAAGACGGGGCTGTTGCCGATATCGTAAGTCGTAAAGGTGATGGGGTTGCCTTCCGCGCCTGAATCGTCGATTACCAGGCCACCCGTCCAGCTTGAGCCACGTTTAAAGTGCACCACATCACCAGGCAGGAAGGCCCGGGCGTGGACCGGAGCGAGGGTTTGCCAAGGCTTGTCCTCGGAGGTCCCGGGGTTTGAGTCGGAGCCGTTGATGCTATCGACGTAGTAATTGGTCCCCGTCGAAGCAGGAGCAGACACGCAATGAGGAAGATTTAGCTCAGCGCCCTGCACCGGGCTGGGATTCACGGCCTCAGGAGTGGCAGCAGGGACAACCACACGCGAACTACCCTGGATGGATAGGTAGAATACAAGAACAAGGAGCATCCACTTGACAGATTTGCCCCTATTCACGATATCGCACCCTTCCTCACAGCATTGTGGTGCCGGACAGGTCACCGGCTTGTCTCGTCTGATCATCCTCGGATTGCTGCACTGGGTTGCCTACATCGATTCTCCCGAGCGGCATTCTCCGGCAGACAGTTCCACTATATCACACTTGATCGATGTTGGCAATGGCCCAATGGTACCACAGATCTGAGGGGCGTTATGGTCTTGGGAACTACAACGGCCTCCAATGGATCACCTGACCAATCTATTCCCTTCTTGGGCGAGCGACGTACAGGTCTAACAGGGGTATCACGCAAGAGTGTAGGCCGGAGCGTAGGCAAGATGCCATCTTCCTCTCCCGCCTACCGATACACATAAGGAGGTACTGTCCCGATGAAACAGTCACGTTTACTCGTCACATTAGCCCTGGGCCTGGGGCTGACCCTGGCCCTACTATGGATGCTGCGGGGACCGTCTGGCCCCGCCCTGGCCGAGACCGGTCTGGCATCTACTCCCCCCTCTCTGGCCCGCCAGCACGACCCTGTCGTCATCACCGGCGGGCTCCTCTCCGACCTGACAGGCAACCCTCTGCACGACATCTTTGTATACGCTTACCGGGGCACTGCCCTGGCCCAGATTCCTTTCCAGATCGATGAGCGGGATGGGAGCGGCACGTACGTCCCTGTTGAGGACGGTCACCTGGACGACAACGATGAGTTGGTCTTTATGGCCATGGACGCAGGTGGCTGGGTCGATGATCCCTCACTGGACGCAGGTGGTACGTCCATCACGCCGACCTACGTGATCACGCTCACTGACCCCCTCAGTAACACGCACGCCTGGGCTTACGTGTTTCATTCAGGCGACATAACTTACTCCGTCACCGCTGACTATGTCTCCTACGACGACGGCAACGACCGCGTCATCAGCCCGGGTCGGTACTCCTTTGGCTTCAACACGACCCACGCCTTCAGAAACTACCTGACCCTGGGCGATAGCAGCCTGAACTTATTGGACCGGGACAAGGTGCGGGTTGCAGGGATGATTACCATCTTCCCTGTCTCCGCCGATGAAGAAGACGTTGCCAAACGCGGCGTCCACGTTATAGATGGGCCGGTGCGGGTGACGCGGGTCAGTACCGGTGCTCTCGAAGTGGAAATGACGGGGACTCTGGTCACGAGCACCGCCACACTCTTTGCCTACCGCTCCCTCGCTGTGCAGCTCGCGCCGATTGAAATCCCCGGCGGTCTCGTCCAAATCATCTATCACCGCACCTCGATGGACTGGAACGAGCGGGCTGTGGGGATGGTTTATTACGATGCCAACAACCCGGCCGGCGTGACTGTTGACGGCATCACCGATACGATCATCACCACACCTCCCACCAGGTGGACACAGGTCACCGGTGTCACCGGCACCGTGGTCAACGTGAGCCAGATCCCGGCCGGGCTGGGGGGAACCCAGTCCACCTACTATAAGGACGACGCTGATTTCGACGCTGGCGACACGGGTGATCACCGTTCGTACGGAGACGCTGGCCTCCAGGTAGACAATCCCAACGCCGGTGCCTACACGGTGCTGGGTCACACTTACTTCCTGACTGGCGTAACGCCTAACGTCGGGAGCACCTACGTCAACTACTACGATAGTCCGATTCACGTGAGTGTCGCGACCTTCACTCCTCCAAGACGGTACGTCTATCTACCTCTTGTGGCGAAGGGCTACTGATGGGGACCGGTGGTTCGCAGCGGCCGGTGGCCTGGTCGCTGTTGCCGCCTGTGGGGCTTGGGCAGTTATACTTGCAGGCGTCACAATTGGTGAGTTCTCCATGGCCGGAGCCGGAGCCGTGGTCACCCGGGACATACCGCTGTATGCCCTGGTGATCGGCAATCCAGGCCGGGTACATGGCTGGGCCTGTCAATGAACCCTGCTTGTGCGCCAGCATCTTGCTTACCTCACGCGGGCATCTCTTGACTAATCGCACTGACGCCGGGTTTGCACGATTGTGCCTTTGGTTACGACTAACCAGGCTCACGCGGAATCTCTTCCCGTGAGCCTGGTTTGCTTTTCGGTGAATCCAGCCTATGGCTGGCGAGGCAGACGGACGGCCCAGGAGAGCATGCCTTGGCCGGGTCTCGTCCAAGACCTCTGGAGATCGCTCATCCGCAACTGGTTTCTTAACCGTTTCGATACCTGCATGTTACGCTCAGATCGTAGAATGGCGATTGTGGCTGTGCACGCCGTCGTGGGCTGCTTCTGCAGACGGTGGACAAAGCCCCTCATCTCCACTCTACGTCCGAGGAGAGGATGTTATGATCGTCACTCAAACCCCCCTGCGCATTAGCTTTCTGGGAGGCGGCACCGACTTCCGTGGCTTCTACGAGCGGGAAGAAGGATGCGTCCTCAGTTCGACGATTGACAAGTACATATTTGTCATCATCAAAGAGCGGTTCGACGACAGGATCCGGGTGGGCTATACCCGGACCGAAATGGTCGACCATCTCGACGACGTCCAGCACGAGCTGGTGCGGGAGGCCTTACGCAAGACGGGTATCACAAAGAAGGTCGAGATCTCTACCATGGGCGATATCCCCTCGGCTGGCACCGGGCTGGGGTCATCGAGCACGGTCACGGTGGGTGCGCTCAACGCCATGTACCTGCATCTTGGCGAGGTGAGGGACGCTGCTACCCTGGCCAGGGAGGCCTGCGAGATTGAGATAGAGACTCTGGGCAAGCCGATCGGTAAGCAGGACCAGTACATTGTCGCCCACGGGGGCTTGCGTTTCATCTGCTTCAAACCCGACGGGACCGTCACCGTGGAGAAAGTGATATTGCCTGATGCATCTCGCCGCCAGTTGAGCGAGCACCTGATGCTGTTCTACACGGGCGTCACACGCTCGGCGAGTACCGTGTTAGAGGAGCAGGTCAGCAACATAAACGATCGCTTCGCGATACTGCGCAGGATGAAGCAGCTTGCCGCAGAGGCCAGGGAGTGTCTGGAGCAACAGGCGTTTGACGAGTTCGGCGAGCTTTTGCACCAGGGATGGGAATACAAGAAACAGTTGGCCAGCGGCATAAGCAATGGACAGATTGACACAATGTACCAGGCCGCGCGCCGCGCCGGCGCGATTGGCGGCAAGATCAGCGGCGCTGGTGGCGGAGGGTTTCTGCTCCTCTATTGTCCGGTCGAACGCCAGGACGATGTGCGCAAGGCCTTGGCGCCTTTGCGAGAGCTCCCCTTCGGCTTGGAGCGGGATGGGAGCAAAGCGATTTTCAACTACCGGCGGTGAGAGCTCAGGCCTGGCACGTGGCCGTTTCTCCCAACAGGCAGAGGCGGCGTCATCATAGAGCTGCACTCTTTGCGCTGCTGCTCCTCCCAGCGCCGGAGGGCGATGCAGCACGCAATTTTAACAGAATCTTAACCGATTCATCACCGTGCGCTGACCTGTATCCGCTACACTATGCTCATGTGTGTTTTTGTGAGGTGAATTCACTTCTGCGGTGGCAACTGGATCAGGAGCAGCCGCAGTCCTTGCAGTAGCAGGGGACGGTAGCTAGGAGGCAGACCGAATCGGAACGTGAGTTCTTGACATATCGGCCCCGCGTGGCGGGACACCCGGGTTCGGCGTATCGGGTGGTGGGGCACCTGTGCAGCCCAACGGCATCGAAGTCTGTAGGCATCGGCATTTCTTTGGTGAAGGCTCTGAAACCGCATTCACACGATTGAGCCTTCGATTGCAGCTTCGATTGCGGCTAAACAGGCTCACGCGGAATCTCCTCCCGTGAGCCTGGTTTGTTTTTCGGCGACATCCGCAAGCAAATTTTTAGCTCTTTCGATACCCGTGTGTTACGCTCATTCCTTAGAATAGGTATAACGGCCAGCAAGCTGTCATATCTTGCTATTGCAGAATGGTGAGTCTTCTTCGAGGCTGTGGAGATGTGAGGGTGCGCGATGAAGCGGATGCGTTTTCTAGTAGCGATGCTGATTATCTGGCTCTTTCTCTTCTACAATATCGAGCGCCTGAGCAAGCCTGTCGACATTGCCGGTGTGGCCTACACGTTTGTGCCGATCGTGGCTGCTCTCACGATCTCTGTCCCTCGCCTGCGCCAACTCCCTTTGTGGGTGCTCCTGGGCGTGCCCATCCCGATATTCCTGGTGCTCAAGGCCTGGGCGGGATATCCAGTTTGGGGCATGGCGATGCCCTTCACGGTGACGGAGATATGTGTCATTGCGGTGACGATCATCCTGGCGCGCTGGGTCAGCAACGGGGTGGGGGAGTTTGAGAGTGCGATCGCCCATATCACCATCGGCGAGGTCGACAGGCTGGTTGAACCATTTTCGACAGGCCAGGCCGAGATGTATCGGGAGATCAGGCGGGCCCGGCACCACCAGCGTCCCCTGGCGCTGATGGCCGTGGGGGTTGAGGATAAATCGATCCAGGTTGCCTTGGAGCGCATGGTGCAAGAGGTTCAGCGAGCGATGATGAAACGGTACGTTCTGTCTGACGTTGCCCGGACGCTGTGTCATAGGCTCGAAGACTACAACGTGGTTGCCCAGACAAATGATCATTTTCTCATATTGTTGCCGGAAGTAGCGTCAGAGCAGTTGGCCGATTTGGTCGGCCGGTTGCGTCAGGTTGTGTCTGAGCAGGTAGGAGTTACCCTCCAGGTCGGCACCGCGTCTTTCCCTGATGATGCTGTGACTTTTGACAGCCTGGTAGAGAAGGCTGTCCGGGAAATGAACGGTGAGCGAGAACCAGAACATTCCAGGCATCGCCAATCGTTAGCAACGGAACGTTACACCGCGTAGTGTTCGCAAAGGAGAAAGAACGCCAATGGAATTGGTGATCATCAATCCACCCCGGTTGTTCCCTTATCGTAGGGAGTATCAAATCGCCAAGCGTATAATGGATGTGGCCCTGTGCCTGCTGGCTCTGCCCGTGGCTCTTCCGGTGATGGCAATCTGCGCGCTCGCCATCCTGCTCGATTCGTCAGGGCCCGTTCTTTTTGTTCAGGAACGCGTTGGCAAGGGGGGGCATCGCTTTCGGATGTATAAATTCCGCACGATGGAGCATAACCTCGACAACAGTTCTCATCAAGCCTTTATGAAAGCGTATGTAAATGGAAAGGTCGACGGCGATGCTGGTGAGGCCGGAAAAAATGGCAACGTGCGGTGTCTTTCGATCAGACCTTCCGTGAGCGCGCCGTTTGGCAACAATGGGAACGGCAAGATGTACAAGCCGATTCGAGCCTCGCAGGTGACCCGGGTGGGCCGCATCTTGCGCAAGGCCAGTTTGGACGAACTCCCCCAGATTCTCAACGTGCTCAAGGGAGAAATGAGCCTGGTTGGCCCACGGCCTAACGTGGCCTGGGAGGTTGAGGAGTACCACAGTTGGCACCACGAACGACTGGAGGTGTTGCCGGGGATCACGGGGTTGGCTCAGGTAAAGGGGCGGAGTAGCAATTCCTTCGATCGTATAGTGCAATATGACATTGAGTACATCGAGAATCAGAGCCTGGCGACGGACCTGAAGATCTTGTGGTGGACTGCAAAAACGGTCCGTCTTGGTGAAGGGGCCGGGTAAGGAGCGGGAGTATCCCGTCCTGTATCCCAAGTCATGCAAGTACCCAAGAGGGTCAGCATTGACGAGGAGGGTCGGTTATTATGAAGATTAAACGTTACCTGCAGATCATGCTAAATGGCTGGTGGCTCATCGTGCCAACGATTATGGTGTCTATAAGCATAGCCCTAGCCATCTCCTATACTCAGGCGCCCATCTATCACACAGAGGCAACTTTTGTCATCAGTCCCAGTGCCGCTTTTAGTGATCCCTACGATATACTCGTAGGCTTGAACTCGATAAGCAAGCGGGACGGAGTTATGGCAACCTACGCTGAAATCGCCAGGAGCGCTACTGTCTTGCATGCTGTTGACAAGGAACTGCAACTCACAGAAACTCAAAGAGAGTATCTACATATCAGCAGTGAGATAATTCCCTCTACAAACATCATACGAGTTTCTGTCGAAAGCCATGATCCGTCACTTGCCAAGGAGGTAGCCGACGCAGTGGGGCAGCAGACGATCGCCTATGTGGGAAGCCTCTACGAGATCTACGACATGAAATCCCTTGATCTAGCTTACGTCCCCGAGTTGCCCTCGAAGCCGGAAAAAGCGGAGAACATCTTACTGGCTGCCCTTCTAGGATCGATAGTCGGCGTTGGGTCGGCTTTCTTGTTGGACTACGTACGTGCATCAGAAGACATAGCTGTTGGCTTGAGTATCTTGGATCCTGATATAGGGATTTACAATCGGCGCTATTTCTTGCAGAGACTGAGCGAGGAACAAACCAGAGCCAAGCGCCATCACCGCCCCCTGTCCTTGGCACTGATGAGCATTGATAATATCGACATGGCCGCCGGTATGGAGCCTCGCCTGAAGAACGAGGTACTGCGCCGGGTGGGGTTCTTCCTGAAACAATATCTGCGTGAGGAAGATCTGGTAGCCCGCTTCGAGGACGATGTGTTTGCATTGCTTCTTCCTGATACCTCTGGCCTGGATGCTGAGAAAGTGCTACAAGGTCTACACACCAGGATCCAATGGAACGTTTTTGAGCTTGACGAGGGCATCAAGCTCAACTTAATACCCAGCTCCGGTGTAGTTGCCTATGATCTCAATGGCACCGGCCGCGACGAGCTGATTTCCGAGCTGGCGAGAACCTTGCAGCGAGCTAAAGATGATGGCTACGGCAAGGTCCATTTGCTCCAGGATGGCGAATGAGTTGACGAATGAAAAGAACAGTGTTTTTGACCTTACTGCTAATCTTGGGCACCCTGGGATCGGTATTTACCCTACGTTCTCCACCGTTTCTATATCGAGCGTATGGAGCTCAACCTGAGGGTGGCTCCCTGCTCCAAGTGACCCCGGCGCCCGATGCTCCTCCCACATTTCAGATAACCCTTGAAGAGTTGGGGTATGGTGAGCAGATCTTGGAAAGCCCTGTGGGCCAGGAGGAGTATGGGTTTAGACTGCCTGAAAACTGGGCCGTGGAGGGTGGTAGCCACCTGGATCTCGAGTTCAGCTATTCCTTCACCGAGCTGGAGCAGGAAGAGGGAACGGAGCTTCGCTCGTTCGGTGAGTTATCGGTATTGGTCGACGGCTCACTGTTGGATGTCTATGCTCTGGATGCTACGTCACTGGAGCACGTGCGTTTGCGTGTAGACCTGCCGCCTGATTTGTTCAACGAACGGCCTGGCGATCGCCACGAGGTCAACGTGGTACTAAATGCCTGGTTCCTGTGTGACACTGCGCACATAGGGAAACTGATGGTTCATCCTGAATCCACCCTCTTTCTGAACTACACGCTGACCCCCCCCCTGCTGGATTTGGCGGATTACCCCCGCCCGTTCTCCCAGTGGTCTTTTGTGCCGGACCAGGTGCGCTTCATCTTGCCGGCTCAACCCTCCGAAGCGGAAATTCACACGGCGGCCATCGTTGCCGCCGGGTTGGGCGATCTGGCAGGCAGCAATATGGTTATCAGTGCCACCACCGACGTGGACTGGCTGAGGATGGTGGAGGCCGGTCAGGCTGGCCCCGAGCACTTGTTTGTGATTGGCCAGCCTGGTCGCAATCAACTGATCACCTGGCTTAGTGAGGACAGCGATGTTGGGCTGCCTATTTCCGTGCATCCCAGGGAGCTGGCTCTGAGCACGCAAGGCCCGACGGCCGTCGTACCCGGAGAGGTTTTCACCTATGCCATAAGTGTTACGAACACAACCTCTGCTCGCGTGGAGGATTTCTCCCTCACCGATCATCTGCCGCGCCAGACCGATCTGGTGGATTGTCTTCCCAGGTGCATCGAGAGCGCCGGGATCGATGGAGATGAAGCCTCATGGTCGCTGCCATCGCTGTCGCCGGGAGAGAGTGCTTCCTTCTCTGTTGAGCTCCAGCTTGCCGAGACGACACATCTGTCTTCCCCCCCCCCTCTGTTGGAGAATCTGGTCGTTCTGGCTGATGGGGCTCAAGAACCTGTAAACGTCAGTTCCCTGTCTACGACGGTCGGTGATGAGCCTGTAGAAGAAAGGATGGGTTCACCTGTCCAGAGCGGCGATTTCTTCACACAAGGTGGGCGACCCGTGCCCGAGGGGGACGGCATCCTCCAGGAAATCATCTCGCCCTGGGATCCCCAACAGGTCATTCTGTTGCTCTCCGGCCTCAGCGACGAAGCGGTCCACAAAGCCGGCCTGGCTTTAGGTCTGGAAACCGGCCTTCTGCGTATGGAAGGCCCGGCAGCGCTGGTACGCGAAGTCCGGCCGGCCCCCCCGGTCGCTGACACTCGGGCGACTGACCTCACATTGGCTGATCTGGGGTACGGGGATCGGATCGCCTACGGCCTCTATCCCCACGTCGCCCGAATTGATTACTACTTCGATGTGCCTCGGGGCTGGCACTATACGAACGAGGCGTATCTGCACCTGCTCTTCGGTTACTCGGAGGCCATAGAGGCCCAAAGCTCGACGTTGACCGTTCTGCTCAACGGCTCTCCGTTGGCCACCGTGCCTCTCAACCACGACAATGCTGTTGGAGGGAGCTTGCAGGTTGATCTGCCGGGCACGAATATCAGGCCCGGTACTCGCAATGGAATCTCCATCCAGCCTGTCATGCAGATCGGGAATAACGTGCAATGCGAGAGTCTTCCTGGTGACCAGGCCTGGCTGAGAGTTTCCCAGGACTCCTGGCTGCACCTGGGGCAGCGGGTGGAGAGCGTGAACGTATTGGATCTTGACGACTTTCCGTTCCCCTTCGATGATCGACCAGACCTGAGCGATGTGCTTTTCGCGCTCCCCCCTGACCCCGGGCTGGTTGAGCTGGAGGCGCTGGTACAGATGGCTGCTACACTTGGCAGGGCCGCCGGTGGGGAGGGGGTAAATCCGACGGTGTCTCTGGGAGATACGGTCGATGCAGCGATGTTGCGGGATTACCACATTGTGGCCATTGGCCGTCCCACGCGCAATCCGTTGATCCAGGAGATCAACGCTTCGTTGCCCCAGCCGTTTGTCCCTGGCACCGATGGGGTCGAAAACCGGACAGGCGAGGTGCTCCTGCGCCTGCCGCCCGATATTCCACTGGGATACGTCCAGGAGCTCCCGTCGCCCTGGAACCAAGATCGGGCATTCCTCGCCGTCACCGGTACCCGGGACGAGGCAATTACATGGGCGGCGTATGCGCTCAACCGTCGCGCCTGGCAACTGGATGGGAACCTGGTCTTGACGCGTATGGGGGAGGAGGAGATTGAGGTCCGCTCCTATGACACCCGGCGCTTGACCAGCAGCGGTCAGGCTGTCACGCTGCTCACGGCGGTTCCAGACCTGACCCCAATGGCTACACTTACTCCTACCCCGGGCACTGGAGATGATAGCGGTGAAGCTACTTCGACAGAGGTATCCCCCGACGATGCGCCGGCAAAGATAGGGGGACTGCCTGTCTGGGCGATGGTCTTCATCGGGATTGCAGGGGTGACGATAGTCGCTATGCTTGCCGTGGGGATGTGGCGATTCCGGCAGCGGCGGCAAGGATAACGCATAAGCCATGTACTATTCCTCATCAAGGCTGAAGTCCGCTAATCATTCCCCAAGGACCCTGTTAAGTCTTCTGCAAAGGATACGGGCAAAGCTACGTCCCCTGGCTGTGCCTGCGCTGGTGATAGGCACCCTCATCCTTGCGGTCGCCTCCGGTCTGGGGGCGATCAAGCTGCAGAGACGTTTTGCTAAACTGGCCTTGGCTAGCATCGTCTTCCTCATCACCGCGTTTGCAGGATACGAGTACGTGATCCTGGTTGTGATTGCCATCAGCACGAATTTCGTCGCTATTGACAGTTTACCTTATCTTTTCGGGTTTTCGACGCTCGACTTGTCCGTGATATTCCTCTTGGGGTTGGTTGTTGTCAATGGGTTATCCGATGGCCGCGGGCAGGGCTTTGTGCGCACAGCTTTGGATTGGCCTGTGCTTTTGTTTTTCGGCGCGGTTGTTCTATCTCTCTTCAACGCCAAGTACTATTTGGGGACTGTTCAAGAGTTCAGAAATGGTATAGCTCGCACGTTGATGGGGTATTTGCTCTACTTTGTGTTTACAAACCTGATTCGAACGCGTCAGCAATTGATGAGGTTAGTCGCGGGTCTGTTTGTCATTGCTACGGTGATCGCCAGCTTCATGGTCGCGCAGCAAGTTGTTGGTCCTTCGGTTAGTCTCATTCCCAGTGAAGCGCGCGTGTATAATGTGACTGCCCTGGGACAGGAGTTGGTCGGCGTGGCCCGCGTGTCACCCCCCGGCTCCATCATCGTGTATGTGATGCTTTTTCCGGCATTCATCTTGCACGTGACACCGGACTATCTCAAGTCACGCAAATGGCTGTCGCTCATCCCGGTTGTCCTGTTCTCTGTTGCAACACTTTTCACCTTTGATCGAAACATGTGGGTAGGAGCTATCATAGCCTCCGCTGCCTTTGTCTTACTCTCGCGCCTTGAAAGCAGCCGGTTTGTCTTGCTCGTTTTGGTGTTGGTAGTAGCTGCCATTGTAGCTGTCTTCCTGGTCGGCGTTTACTTCCCACGCATACACAGCGTCGTTGATGCGGTATTTCTGCGGTTTGACTCTCTTTTCGCTGGCGATGAACTCGTGTATGATTCCTCAACACAGTATCGGTTGGATGAGAACAAGGCTGCGATGCCTGTAATTGAGGAACATCCGATATTGGGAATTGGCCCCATGGCAAAATATCGTGAGCCGTGGTATAGTGAGGACACTGGTGCACGCTATATACACAATGCATACCTGTATATTCTGGTTGACCTGGGGTTCGCCGGTCTGATTCCCTTCATTTGGTTCTCTTTGGCTCACCTGATTAGAGGGGTGACATCCTGGTCTCATGTACAAGATCCCATTTTGAAGGGACTTATCATAAGTCTGTCTTTGAGTTACATCGCTGTTCTGGTGTCCAACACAGTAGCTCCATATTCTATGATGCAGTATGGAGTGTCCATTACGGCAGGGATGCTGGGACTGAATGCGGTCGCCATGAGGCTAGCAAGTCAGACCGAGTCGCCGCAAGGGTAGTACCGGGGCTGATTGAACTGTACAGAAGGGGGAGCAACTGGTGACGGATTCCCTGCTGGAAATGACCTACACGCCCGAGTCGGCACTGAGGCATCCCGGCCAACTGTGGCGCAGGATGGTACATGATTTGGTTGCCTCGCGCGAGTTGGCATGGCGACTTTTTGTGCGCAACCTTAGCGCACAATACCGCCAGTCGGTCTTGGGGTACCTCTGGGCCTTTTTGCCGCCCATTGTGACGACGTTGACGTTTGTCTTCCTCAACTCGCAACAGATCATGAATCTGTCAACGGGCGACAGCGAATTGCCCTATCCGGCTTATGTCATGCTGGGCACCCTACTATGGCAAGGATTTGTGGATGCCTTGAACAGTCCACTTAAGCTTGTGGTCACCTCCAAGTCCATGCTTGCCAAGATCAATTTCCCGCGGGAAGCGTTGATCTTGGCTGGAATAGGTGAGGTGGTATTCAATTTCTCAATCCGACTTGTTCTGTTGATTGTGGTCTTTGCCTGGTTCCGTATTCCCTTGCCGCTCACGGCGCTGCTGGCTCCTATAGGCGTGTTGGCGATCATCGCCTTGGGGCTGATGTTTGGTATCTTGCTCGCACCGTTGGGCGTGCTCTATCAGGATGTTCAGCAAGGAATCTCTATTCTGGTTTCGCTGTGGTTCTTCTTGACACCCGTCGTTTATGAACCACCGACGACTTGGCCTGCTTCCTTGCTCGCTCGGCTGAATCCGGTCAGCCCCTTGTTGATTACGACTCGTGATATGTTGACGACTGGAACGTTGACTGATATCCAAGGCTTCCTGGTCGTTTCAGGTGCGGTCTTGATGTTGTTGGTGGTGGGGTGGGTGTTGTATAGACTGGCGATGCCTCATCTAATCGAGCGTATGGGCGCTTAGGGGAATAAAAGTCTATGAGTCGTGAAGTGCTGATAAGCGTTCAAGGTCTTTCGAAGAAGTATTGTCGAAATTTGAAACGGGCTTTGTGGTATGGGGTACAAGACATCGCTGCAGAGCTAACGGGACAGAGCGCAAGCGATCGCTTGCGCCCTCAAGAGTTCTGGGCTTTGCGCGATATTTCATTCGAGTTGGAACGGGGAGAGAGCCTGGGACTGATCGGACCCAATGGCGCGGGCAAGAGCACTTTGCTGAAGCTAATGAACGGTTTGGTCAAGCCAACTCAAGGGCGCATCACCGTGCGAGGACGAATGGGCGCCTTGATTGAACTGGGGGCCGGGTTCAATCCTGTTTTGACAGGACGAGAAAACATCTACGTGAACGCTGCGGTGCTCGGTATTTCAAAACGTCAGGTCGACCGCATAATTGACGATATCATTGGCTTTGCCGAGTTGGAGGACTTCATTGATACGCCTGTTCAAAGCTACAGCTCCGGGATGAGGGTGCGCCTGGGGTTTGCCGTCGCCGCCCAGCTCGATCCAGATATCCTGATTGTCGACGAAGTCCTTTCTGTGGGAGACTCGTATTTTCGCAGGAAGTGTGTGGACTATATGAGGAGTCTGTTCCGCAGCGACCAGACCAGCGTCATTCTTGTTTCTCACAATCTTCGTAACATCGAGCAGGTATGTGATCGGACCATCTATCTGGAGCATGGTCAGGTCGTCGCTTATGGCAAGACAGATGAGGTCATTTCGCAGTATCTCTATGATGCCAATGCTCAGTATGCTGAACGGACTGAAAAGCCTGCCATCCAACGGCAAGGTTCAGGGGCTGTTCGCTTTGCAAGTGTGGACGTCAGGTCGGCGCGTACCGGTTTGGCAGTGATACAAGCCGGGGAGACGGTCACCATTCGTGTCCGATTCAAGAGTCTCAGGCCAGTCGAATTCGTTCGTTTTCGAGTTGGTCTCCAGGATTTTGCGACGCAAACGATCATTACTTGGGCAAATGCGGATGCAGAGCAATTGGACTGCAACGGGGAGCTTGTGTGCACGTTTCCTGACATCCATTTGCTTCCCCGGGTGTATTCAGTGTACTTGTCAGCTACTGATCTGCTCGGGCTTTTTGACCTCTGGAACAACGCAGCCGTGTTCGCCGTGCATGGGGCTAGAGACGAGGGCATGAAGTTCTCGGTGGGAGATCCTCAGTTGGTGCATCTCGCATATTCGGTTGATCTCAATTTAGAAAGTGGGCGAATGATTCAATTTGAGTCTTAGTTTTTAGATAGTGAACAGAAGGAGTCGTTTTGAGTGGCATCACAATCTTTGGATCCTGATAATTCGGCGACAGGTAGTCCAACTATCAACGTGTGCCTAATGTGGCACTCTGTTTATTTGGGAAACCTGGGCACCAATTCCCTCACTTATTCCATGCTGCGCTATCTGGAAGATATAGCCAGGCAGTCCAACATCGGCTTCGCCTATACTGTGTTGGGATATGGCCCCCGAGACAAGAACAACTGCTGGGATGAAGTAATCGTAGATGGTAGAAAGATCTCCTTCAAGTTTGAGCAAATAGCACTGCCCTATATTGATGTCGGTCGAGTGAGAGGCTGGGCACATCTCTTCAAGTGGTTGGTATCAAGTCGGCAGAGTTTCGTCAATGCTCTTTCGTCCTATGATCTCGTTCTGGACATTGGTGGTGGAGACTGTTTCACTGATATATATGGCATGCCCAGATTCATCCAGGCGTCCCTGTCCAAGATGTTGACGCTGGAGGCTGGCAAAACCTTGGTATTACTTCCGCAGACGATCGGACCTTTTCACCATCCCCTGGCACGGCTCACTGCAGAGCAACTGATGCGCCGTATCGAGTACATCTATCCACGTGACAAGACCAGCTTGCGTTATCTAGAAAATGCCTTCCGCAATCGGACGTTTCAAGAGTATTGGGATGTGGCCTTCTATTTACCTTATGAGCCAGTGCACTTTGGTTCGGACAGGATACATGTTGGCTTGAATGTTTCTGGGTTATTGTGGCAAGGAGGATACACACAGGACAATATGTTCCGTCTGCGGGGCGACTATCAGAAAACAGTGCGTGACATCATCCGATTCTTCTTGAGGAAGGAGAATGTCTTGGTGCACCTGGTGCCACATGTTGTCACCCTTAGTGGACAAGGTCGTGAGGATGACTATACCTTGGCCCAACAGATTCATCGAGAAATGCCAGAAACTGTGCTGTCGCCGATGTTTAGGGACCCCATTGCAGCCAAGAGTTATATCAGTGGGTTGGATTTTTTTGCTGGTGCGCGAATGCATAGCTGCATCGCCGCTTATTCTTCTGGCGTTCCCGTAGTACCTATGGCCTATAGTCGCAAGTTTTCTGGGCTGTTTCGTTATTCCCTCGACTACCCTGTCTTGGCAGATATGCAATCCGACGACTCGGAACAGGTGTATCGGAAAGTGTGTGATGGATTTGAAGACCGGCAGATCTTGCGTCAGGCTATCCTTGACAAGAGAGATTCTGTTGAAGACAATATAGCTGCATTTCGGAAGGAATTGACCGCCATAGTTAAGAGGATCTATGAGACTCGTGTCGGTTAGAGATATTGTCGCCACCGGCCTTTGCGTAGGATGCGGCATCTGCCAATCTGTTGCTGGCGAAGACCATATCAGGATGCAGGTTGACAAGAAAGGATTCTTGCGCCCAATGGTTGTGGGAGATGCGACCCGATCTTGGCCTGTCATCAGGCAAATCTGCCCTGGCTTGGTTGTACAGCATGAGCGTTCGATAGGCAAGCGACCGCAGAATAGGCTGTGGGGGCCAGTTCTCGACATCTGCGCGGGCTACGCTCTAGACGAGGCAGTACGCTGGCACGGCTCTTCTGGAGGAGCTATCAGTGCTCTGGCTTGTTATCTCCTCGAAACAGGCCAAGTAGATTACGTTCTGCAAATCGGTGCTAGCTTGTCAAACCCTATCTCCAATGATGTCTATCTAAGTCAGAGCCGTCAGGATGTTATCAAGTGTGCCGGTTCGAGGTATGCACCGTCCGCCCCCTTGACCAACATTGAGGCACTCCTGGAACAGGATGATCGAACCCTGGCTTTTGTGGGGAAACCTTGCGATGTAGCGGCATTGAGGGCTTTTCTGCGACTGCGTCCCAATCTTGCATCCAAGGTCGTCTGCACTATTGCATTTCTGTGCACAGGTACGCCCAGTGTGCATGCGACTCGAGATGTGATTGTCCACATGGGAGCCGATCCATCTGAGGTTGTTGACTTCAGGTATCGCGGCCAGGGATGGCCCGGTAAAGCACGGGCTGAGACGGTGGATGGAAAAACCTATGAAATGAGTTATCAAGATTCTTGGGGCAAGATCTTGGGAAATCACCTGCAGTTCCGATGCAAAATCTGTGCAGATGGCGCCGGTGAACTGGCTGACATTACTTGTGGGGATGCTTGGTACACCCGGGACGGTAGGCCAGACTTTGCTGAACGACCTGGTAGGAGCCTGGTCTTGTCTAGGACCCAAGGTGGACAGGAGATCGTAAGTCAGTCTATAGAGGCAGGCTATCTTGCGACAGAACCGTTTTCTTTGGAAGAGCTGGAAGTGGTCCAGCCATACCAGGTACTCAAGCGAAGGCTTGTTGCCTCTCGGTTGCTGATAATCCGACTCGCTGGAATGCCCTTTCCGAAGTACCGGGGTTTTCACCTGATTGACAATGCAATACGGTGTTCGCTGGGGGAGAACTGGAATAGTTCGAAGGGCATGCTTCATCGACTAAGACAACAACCGCTTCACAGTCACAACTGGGTACTCAGATCGCTTGCCAGCGCGATACGGACATCGTCGCGCGTGAAGCGTCTTTTCATCGGGAGCAGTGCGCAATGAACAGGCATAACCGCTGTCTCTGTTATGCTTGAGATCTTTCTTTGGGGTAGATTGCTATGAAGATGCTTGAGGTTGTTTGTTCGACAGTTTCTTATCGGGAGCTAGATTTGTCCAAAGCCCTTGAGTCTATAGCTCTAGATGGGTTTGCCCAAGTGGAGTTGACAGTCGTACCTGGGTTTTGTCCACACATTGATCTTGAGCAAGAGGAGATCCCTAATATAGAGTGGCTTCAGACAGACTTATCGAATGAGTGCCTGTCTGTTGTCTCTCTGAACGTTGCTCCGGGGCGTCTTCAGCCGAGCCACCCTCGAGCCGTGCAAGCGTTCTATCAACGCAGTATCGACTTGGCTGTGCAGTTGGGGGTGCAGTTGGTGACTATTCCTCCAGGGCGCCGAGTACAGCCAGAGGAGCGACAGTCAGCCCTAGAAAGCGCTGCTCACTTGATCGGGGATTTGGCAGACTACGCCCAGACGCGTGGCGTCGTGTTGTCAGTCGAATCGCCTCACTTAAACACACTGACCGAAGATGTTTCGGAGTCCGTCGAGTTGTTTCGAATCCTTTCCGATGATAGAATTAAGTGCACATTTGACACGAGCCACGTGTTCCGAGGCGAACGGGTATCCTTGCTTGAGGGATTGGACGAGATTGGGCTTGATCGCGTAGGAAATGTTCATCTGCGAGACGTATTGGGAGACGACATATCGATTACACCGGGAAAAGGGCATGCTGACTTCGCCGGTTTTCTAGCCGCGTTACGCGACAGAGGGTATGAAGGGCCTGTCGTCATTGAGCTAGAGTGTGATCACCTTGCAGACAGCCTCAAGCGTTCTGAAATCAGGTTTGCCAAACGCTATATATCGAGTTTGTGGTCGTCTTCGACTTTGCCCCTAGGTTTACGCGTACGTACAACGTCTTGGTTTCAGTTATTAGAGAGATTGTCGCGAGACCCCAAACGAGAGCTCAGGAAACTCCCTTGGCTGGTTGACATCGTCGGGGACATCAAAAACCAGATTGCCCGTCTGAAGCCGCCAAGGATGTATGACGGATACTGGAGGAACAAATGGTTTGTGCGGAAGCAGCGTCCTGTGTTTGTTCCAAAGGCAGAAAGCGCCTCTCTGGTTGTACCTGACATACCAACTGCGGCTCACCAACCTATCCGAGTGTGCATACACGGGTCTGGTTTTGCTGGGACGCGCCATGGTCTGGGTTTTCGTCGGCTGGCTGGTGTCAAGGTCGTTGGGATTTGCGACATTGATGTGGACAAAGCTAACGTCCTGGGCCAGCGCCTCGGTTGTGCCTCTTATACATCGCTGAATGAGATGATAGAAGCTGAGAAGCCGAACCTGGTTTCGATATGCACTCGAGAGTGGCAGCATTATCAGCCTGCGAAGCTGCTGTTGGAATCCGGTATTGATGTCTTTTGTGAAAAGATCATGGCGGCGCAGTATTCAGCAGCTCGAGAAATGGTTGAATTGGCCCGAGCGCATGACCGTGTCCTAGCCTTGAACTACAACTATCGGTTCTTGCCCGGTGTTCAGAAGCTCAGGGAGGTAATCCAGAGCCAGCGCTTGGGGTGTATGCGGATTCTGGACATCAAGGCACATGCTCTTTCCTACCATCACGCACTCGATTTGGTGTCCTTCTTGGGTGGACGGATCTGTAGCGTTCAAGCCATTTATCACAACGAAGACGATCTACGACCGGCTAACCGAATGGATTGGAGTCAGTTTGATAGAGACATCCTCTACGTACCATCCAGGAACCTGTCGGCTATCTTCGAGCTTGAAGATGGAACCATAGCGAACGTCACGTCATCATACTTCTGCAGTGTCAAAGACTTCATTCTGAGCATAGACGCGATATTCGATTATGGAGCCGTAGCACTCACAGGGCTTAGCACCTTGGACGCCACCGGCAGGTTGACGTGGACGCCCAGCGGGCGAATGCCCGGGCTAGATATGAACCACAAAAGAGGGGTCTTCACACCGGGTCTTGAGTATAGCTTCTACAAGTCCATCGAGTCTTTTGTCCAGGCATATCTACAGCGAGAACTGCCAGAAACGCCAGGAGAGCAGGGGGTGTTCATTATGCGCCTCGAGAAAGCTATTGCCAAAGCAAACATGACAGGTCAGAAGGTGTCTCTTCGTTAGGTTTGTGTCTCACATCCAGAAATACGGACTTGGGTTGAGCTGTACACCTGTGAAGCACTCCGCTGTGAGAGCTTTGTCTGTTTCGTGATACACCTGGAAGGAAACCTGTGTTGACAGAGTTAGGGTTCTTTGGCATCATATTGCATCACAATATGCCGAAAGAAGCATCTATGATATCACTGCCGTCAACCTCTGGCATAACGGTAGCAACCCCGAGCCTTACGGTTTGGGTGAAGTGTTTTGCCGATACTCGAATGCTTCACGATGAAACGGATGAGGTAACCATCGTCTTCTATAGGCAAGTACACAATGAGGAGACCCTTTCCCGGTTTGTCGAGATGTATAGGACTCAGGGCATCTCATCTATCGAATCACTCAACGGGTCCTTTGCGTTTTTGCTCATTGACAAACTCCGCGGCGAAGTTGTGGGTGTCATTGGACACAACGGGGCAGGCAAAACAACTCTTCTTAATTTGACAATGGCACATTAGCCGAGAGCTTTTCCCGGCGTAGCGTGGGACCTTGACAAAACAGATGAGAGCGGCCACGCTAGTAGGCATCACCTTGGACAAAGGAGGCCTGCTATGCGTAGCCG
>Ga0307380_10000365_pt1 | contig 73639 bp, 68 predicted proteins | sample UN3MG_FD_202239 | JGI IMG/M metagenome (GOLD analysis project Ga0307380, IMG submission 202239) | Soil microbial communities from Risofladan, Vaasa, Finland - UN-3 | ecosystem: Environmental > Terrestrial > Soil > Coastal area > Acid sulfate soil | place: Finland: Risofladan, Vaasa | collected...
GTCAACGTCGTCTTCCCATGATCCACATGCCCTATCGTCCCTATGTTTAAATGCGGCTTCGTCCTCTCAAATTTTGCCTTCGCCATTCTCCTTACCTCCTAATTCTTTTATCGTTAAACATAAACTGGCAAACGTAAAAAAACAGGTTCATTCTGCGAATTCTCGCTTTGCCTTCTTCAGCCTTACTTTCATGTTCAGATCTCTCACGTTTCCAGTTTTACGATCAGTGAAGCGGCACTCGACCCTCAATCCTTGCGATGATCCCTTCGCTCACCTTCGGAGGGACGGAATCATACATCATAAATTCCATAGAGAATACACCTCGACCCTGGGACAAGGTCCTCAAGATCGTTGCGTACCCGAACATTTCAGCTAGTGGGACATGTGCTCTCACTTGACGTGATTCTCCACTCATCCCCATCTCCTCGATCTTACCCCTCCTTGCATTGATATCACTGACGATATCTCCGAGGTATTCATCAGGACAAAGGACAACGAGACTCATGACAGGCTCGAAAAGTACCGGTCTGGCTTTCGCAGCCGCTTCTTTAAAAGCCAACGAACCCGCTATTTTGAAGGCTATGGGTGTGGAAGTATCCTCATCATAGGATCCGTCTGTAAGAGTGGCTTTCACATCCGTTACCGGGAAACCCGCCAGGATTCCCGCTTCCATCGCCTCCCTTACACCATCTTCGATGGAGTCAATGTACTCATCTGGGATCACGCCCTTTTTTATTCCGTCCACAAAGTCGAATCGTTGTCCTCTCTCCAAGGGTTCGATATATAAGACACAATGACCGTACTGTGTTTTGCCCCCAATCTGCCGGGTATACTTACCTTCGCCCTGTGCGGGCACTGTGATACTCTCTTTGTAGGCCACTTGTGGTCTTCCTAGATTGGCTTTCACACCGAATTCCCTCGCCATCCGGTCCATGAGTACTTCAAGATGAAGCTCTCCCATCCCATGGACCAGAGTTTGACCAGTCATGGGATCGGGCAGTACTTTAAACGTTGGGTCCTCTTTTGTTAATTTTTCGAGGGCGTCAGACAACTTCACGTGTTCACTCCGTGATTTAGGTTCGATATGAGCAGAGATCACAGGCTCAGGGAACTTTATAGTTTCTAGCACTATGGATCTATTCCTCGCACAGAGTGTATCGCCTGTTGAAAGGCTTTTCATAGACCCAAGAGCAGCAATGTCACCCGCATAAAATTCCTCGATATCTTTTCTCTTGTTCGAGTGCATTTCCAGTATGCGCGTGATACGTTCTTCCTCATTTTTAGTCGAGTTGTACACAGAAGAGCCCACATGAGCCTTCCCTGAATATACGCGGACGAATGAAAGAGTGCCGACATAAGGATCATTCATGATTTTGAAGACGAGTGCCGAAAACGGCTCCGAATCCGAAGCTTTCCGCGTTTCTTCTTTACCCGTTCGTGGATGATGTCCAACGATCGGAGGAACATCGACAGGAGACGGCAAGTAGTCCACAACAGCTTCGAGCAGGGGATGGACACCTTTATTTTTGAATGAAGCGCCAAAAAGAACGGGCACGAATTTCAACCCGATCGTACCTTTCCTGACAGCTCTCCGAATCTCCTCTGGAGAAATTTCCGCTTCATCCAGGTATCGTTCCATCAGCGCATCATCGATCTCGGCTAGTTTTTCCAACATCTCACCGCGTTTTCTCTCAGCCTCTTCTTTGTTCTCTTCAGAAACCTCTCTGACTTCATACGTCGACCCGAGGATATCTTTTCCCCAATCGAGTTCTTTCATCTCTATGAGATCTATCACGCCCCTGAAATTCTCTTCTTTCCCCAGGGGCATCTGGATAACCAGAGGGTTGGCCGATAATCTTTCTTTCATCTCTTTAAAAGCTTTTTCCGGATTCACACCGATTCGATCCATCTTATTCATATACACAATTCGGGGGACATTGTATCTGTCAGCCTGTCTCCAAACGGTCTCAGACTGAGCCTCAACGCCTCCCACGCTGCAGAAGATGACGATGGCACCATCGAGGACTCTGAGAGAGCGCTCAACCTCGACTGTAAAATCCACATGACCGGGGGTATCAATGATATTGATTCGGCAATTATTCCAGCTGCAAGTGGTTGCAGCTGAAGTGATGGTTATTCCCCGCTCCTGCTCCTGTGCCATCCAATCCATGACAGCAGTGCCTTCATCCACTTCTCCTATCTTGTGAGTGATACCAGAGTAGAACAGGATGCGCTCTGTAGTGGTAGTCTTCCCCGCATCGATATGCGCCATGATACCGATGTTTCTGACCTGTTCGATAGGTATTCCTCGTTCCAACTCTGTACTCCATTTTGGTCTTTGAAAAAATCCTTAATCAGGGAATCTACCATTTATAGTGGGCAAAAGCTCTGTTTGCGTCTGCCATCTTATGTGTATCTTCTCTCTTTTTTATCGCACCGCCACGATTATTGGCGGCATCCATGATCTCAGCCGATAGCTTTTCGATCATACTCTTTCCCGGTCTTTCCGCCGCGAAGCGAAGAATCCACCGAACCGCAAGAGAGTTGGCACGGCTGACAGTAACTTCGATCGGGACCTGATAGGTGGCTCCTCCAACTCTCCGTGATTTTGTCTCCAGGGAGGGCCGTACGTTGTCCACGGCCTTTTCGAACATTTTCAGGGGATCTTCCTTCGCTTTCTGCTTGACCTGTTCCATCGTACTATACACGATTCTTTCAGCCACGCTCTTTTTCCCTTTCTTCATCACGGAACTGATGAATTTTGAGATAAGCGTGCTGTTATAGAAGTGATCGGGCTTCAACTTCCTCTTCTTGATTGTTCCTCTTCTGGGCATGTGTGGCTCCTCTAGCTTGCGCTCCGTCTCTCCTTGGGCCTTTTGCTCCCGTATTTGGACCGGCCTTGCATCCTCTCCTGTACTCCTTCACAATCCAAGGAACCTCGAATAACATGATAACGGACTCCAGGCAAATCTTTGACCCTGCCACCTCTTATCAGAACAATCGAGTGTTCTTGGAGGTTGTGGCCGACTCCAGGAATATATCCCGTAACCTCTATGTTATTCGTCAGCCTGACTCTGGCAACTTTCCGCATCGCCGAATTCGGCTTTTTCGGTGTTGTCGTGAAAACACGGGTACACACCCCCCTCTTCTGGGGGCAACTTTCTAAGGCCGGAGATTTCCCTTTATATTTCTTGGGCACTCGGCCTTTTCTCACCAATTGATTGACAGTCGGCAATTCACTAACTCCTCTTCAACGTGAAAGTGTTTGGCATCCGTCTCACTCAGGTGAAATACCGCGAGACGAATGTCAGGATAATAGCAAAAATTACCCTTCTATGTCAAGGAAATTAAAACATTTAGCTCAGTTCGAAGTCGCCTAGCTGAATATCGATTTCCTCTCCGATTTTTTCCTCTCGATCCTCCTTGATCTCAATGTCACGGTAGAATTTGTAGCCCGTGCCAGCTGGGATCAATCGTCCCATGATGATATTCTCTTTCAGCCGACGGAGGTAGTCGACTTTTCCGTATAAGCTGGCCTCAGTTAGGACACGCGTTGTCTCCTGGAACGACGCTGCAGCGATAAAACTGTCGGTACTCAGAGCACTTTTGGTGATCCCTAAGAGAAGGGGTCTGGCATTGGCAGGCTTTCCGCCTTCTTTCAGTGCTTTTTCGTTTTCTTCCTGGAAGACAAACTTGTCTACCTGCTCATCCACCAAAAATTCTGTATCACCCACCTCTTCGACTTTAAGCCAGCGCAGCATCTGGCGGATTATGACCTCGATATGTTTATCGTTTATGGAGACTCCCTGAAGACGGTAGACTTCCTGAATCTCGCGTAAAAGATACTCTGCCAGTTCTTTCTCTCCCAGAACCTTTAGTATGTCGTGAGGATTCACAGGACCATCCATAAGAGGGGTCCCCGCTCGAACTCTTTCTGCCTCACCGACGCTCAAATGTGCTCCCTTGGGAATGAAATATTCCTTCTCTCCTCCTCTTTCATTGTGGACCGTGAGCTTCCGGTTGCCTCTGACCAAACCTCCATACTTCACGACACCATCGATCTCAGAGATCACAGCGGCAGCCTTGGGACGGCGGGCCTCAAACAGCTCTTCCGCTCTTGGCAATCCACCCGTGATGTCTTTGGTCCGTGCAGCCTCTCTGGGAATCTTCGCAAGCACAGTTCCTGCATAGACCTTATCATTATCCTTGACCTCGAGGTTTGCTCCGGAGGGCAAGAAATATTTCCGGAAGACCTTTTTATTCTTATCCGTAATGAGGATCTGAGGCTGCATTTTCTCATCTTTAGGGTCTATGATGACAGGAGTTATCATACCCGTCCATTCATCCTGGACTTCTTCCATGGTGGCCCCTAGGACAACATCATGGAATTTGACAATCCCCGATTCTTCACTAATGATAAATGTATTAAAAGGATCCCATTCTGCAAATTCCTGATGTGATTTGACTTCTTCCATGTCACTGACAAGAACGTTTGCTCCATAGGGAACCTGATAATGCTCAATCTCACGCTGCCTGTGGTCGAGTATGGCAATACTGGCGTTCCTGTTCACAACGATGATGGAGCCTTCTCTATTTACAACAGACTTGAGATTATCGCTGAACTTGACTATCCCATCATTCTTTGCTTCCAGCTTGGATCTTTCGGCACCGCCCATGGCGATCCCTCCCACGTGGAAGGTCCTCATGGTCAATTGTGTTCCCGGCTCTCCGATGGATTGGGCCGCGGTGATCCCGACAGCCTCCCCAAGCTCAACGAGAGCGCCGGTTGCCATATCGCGTCCGTAGCAGAGTTGACAGACTCCTCTCTGAGCTACACACGTCAGGACCGAACGGAGCTTGATCCGTTCGATACCCAGATGCTCCAACATCTGAGCGACATCTTCGGTGATCTCTTCGTTGACATCTATGATCACATCATTCGTATCCGGATGAACCATTTTTTCCAGTGACATACGACCCACTACCCTATCAACAAAAGACTCGATAAGCTCACCGTTTTCAACGATAGCTGTGATGTTCACGCCCTTCAGAGTGCCACAATCATGCTCATCGACGATCACCTCTTGGGCCGCATCGATGAGTTTACGTGTAAGATAACCGGAATTCGCAGTTTTAAGTGCTGTATCGGCCAAGCCTTTTCGCGCACCATGTGTAGAGATAAAGTACTGCTGAACGTTCAAACCTTCACGCAAATTCGAGATGATGGGCATCTCGATGATCTCACCAGAAGGTTTGCTCATGAGACCTCGCATACCGGCCAACTGCCGGATCTGCTGCTTATTCCCTCGAGATCCAGAATCTGCCATTACGAACAATGGATTCAGATTATCACTCTCAAAGCTTACCTCGCGCATCTGTTCGATCATCGCGCTGGACACTTTATCTGTGACTCCACCCCAAATTTCGACGACACGATTAAATCGTTCTCTGGACGAGATCACTCCTTCCTGATACAGATTTTCGATCTTCTGGACTTCCTTCTGTGCTCTCTCCACCAATCCTTTTTTCTCTCTGGGAATGATAAAATCATCGATCCCCAAGGAGAAACCGGCCTGTGTCGCATAGTTGAATCCTAATTCTTTCATATCGTCCAAGACCCTGATCGTGGACTCGTGTCCCACCTTGAGGTAGGAGTAGTAGACAAGACTCTCCATGCCCTTCTTTTTCATCTTGCCGTTGATAAAGGGAATGCCCTCGGGAAGGATGTTGTTAAAGATGATCCGTCCCGGAGTCGTTTCGATGACTTTGTTAGCGATGTCTGAAACCGGGCATGTCAAGACGGCCTGGTCATCATAGTAAGTGGACAGGTTCATAAGGGGACCTTTGAACTTGACCTTGATGCCTGCATGGAGTCCAACTTCTCTATTCTCGAGAGCCAAAAGAACCTCTTCCGAAGAAGAGAATGCTCGCCCTTCAGCTTTCTGCCGCGGTCTCTCTAAAGTCAAATAATAACACCCCAAAACCATATCCTGGCTGGGAATAGCGAGGGGTCGGCCATGTGCGGGGGAGAGGATATTTTCTGTGGAGAGCATCAGTGTCCTGGCTTCCACCTGGGCTTCAACAGAGAGCGGAATGTGCACCGCCATCTGGTCGCCATCAAAATCTGCATTGAAGGCTGCACAGACCAACGGATGGATCTGAATGGCCTTCCCTTCGACAAGGATCGGTTCAAAAGCCTGGATCCCGAGCCTGTGAAGAGTGGGGGCACGGTTGAGGAGAATGGGATGTTCTTTGACCACTTCCTCGAGATAATCCCAAACTTCGGGTTTTTCCTGTTCATGCCACTCTCTGGCGATCTTAACGCTGGGCACAAGGCCCTCTTTTTCAAGTTTATGGAAAATGAATGGTTTGAACAATTCCAGGGCCATTTTCTTCGGCAATCCACACTGATTCAGTTTGAGTTCTGGACCCACAACGATCACAGAACGCCCCGAATAATCGACCCGTTTTCCGAGCAGATTCTGCCGGAACCGCCCCTGCTTTCCACGAAGAGCCTCACTCAAAGACTTGAGGGGTCGTCTGTTCGCCCCCAGGTGAATGCGACCGCGTTTCCCGTTATCGAAGAGAGCATCAACAGCCTCCTGCAACATTCTTTTTTCATTCCTGATGATGAGCTCTGGCGCCTTGAGTTCGATAAGTTTCTTCAACCGGTTATTCCTGTTGATAACTCTCCTGTACAGGTCGTTCAGGTCCGAAGTCGCAAAACGCCCTCCATCCAGCCGGACAAGTGGCCTGAGATCTGGGGGAATGACAGGAATCACATCCAGAATCATCCACCCGGGTCGATTACCAGAGGTTTTGAGAGCTTTGAACACCCGTAGGCGTTTGGCATGGCGGAGTTTCCGCTGTTGGGACGTCTCCGTCTTCATCAGTTTCCGAAGTTCCTCGCTCTCCTTGTTGATGTCTACCCGTTCAAGGATCTTTTTAATGGCTTCAGCTCCGATGGACACTTCCATTTCATCACCGAACTTTTCCTGAGCCTCTTTATATTCCTCCTCGGTCAACAGCTGTTTCACACGATAGGGAGTATCGCCGGGATCGATCACGATGTAGGATTCAAAATAGAGGACTTTTTCCAGATCTTTGATGGAAAGATCCACCACGAGGCCAATGCGGCTTGGTGTCCCCTTAAAAAACCATATGTGAGCCACGGGAGATGCCAGTTGAATGTGCCCCATGCGCTCGCGTCTCACCTTCGATCGCGTGACTTCAACCCCACATCGTTCACAAATGATCCCCCTGTACTTCATCCGTTTATACTTGCCGCAGAGACATTCATAGTCATTGATGGGCCCGAAGATCTTAGCACAAAAAAGGCCATCTTTTTCGGGTTTGAACGTTCTGTAATTGATGGTTTCAGGCTTGATGACCTCGCCCCACGACCAGCTCTTGATCTTTTCGGATGAGGCGATAGAGATCCTTACCTGATCGAATTCGATCTTGGGTTTTCCTCCCATGGCATGCCTGGTATCCATCATTTATCTCCTTTAAGGATTTGGGGAACATCAATTCCCCAGGGCAATATTTCTTCCTTATCCGCTTTTTCCAGCTCCACATTTAAGCACAGACTCTGGAGCTCTCTGATCAGGACATTGACTGATTCAGGCAGTCCGGGAGTAAAATCCAAGTCGCCCTTGACGATCGATTCATAAATTTTTGCTCTGCCTTCCACATCATCGGATTTCGCGGTCATCAACTCCTGAAGTGTGTATGCGGCACCGTAGGCTTCCAGAGCCCAGACTTCCATCTCACCAAAACGCTGTCCGCCGAATTGAGCCTTCCCGCCCAGTGGTTGCTGCGTTATGAGTGAATAAGGTCCTGTAGACCGCGCATGGATCTTATCATCAACTAGATGGTAAAGCTTCATGATGTACATGTAGCCCACAGTCACTTCATGGTCAAAGATTTCCCCTGTGATACCATCATAAAGGGGCACTTTTCCCGATAAAGGAAGTCCAGCCTTTTTTAGGAGTTCTTTGATCTCACCCTCTCCGATACCATCGAATACAGGCGTTGCGATCCACAGGCCGAGTTCCTTTGCAGCCCAACCCAAATGGGTCTCCAGGATCTGTCCCACATTCATCCTTGAGGGGACGCCCAGAGGGTTCAAGACGACCTCGACAGGATTCCCGTCCGGCATCCGAGGCATGTCCTCTTCGGGAACGATCTTGGCTATGATTCCCTTGTTGCCATGACGTCCCGAGACCTTGTCGCCCACCGAAAGTTTCCGCTTCATCGCGACATAGACCTTAATAACCTGGATAACACCGGGCGAAAGCTCATCACCTTTCTTCAAGGCATCGGTCTTTTCCTTATGAATAGCTTTGAGAGCTTCGATCTGCCGTTTTACCTTCTTTTCGATATCCGCTATCTTTTCATCTCTCTCTGTATTTTTCTTAAGCTTTAGCTTGAGTTTGGAAATGTCACCGGATTGTAAGGAATTCAGTACTTCATCTGTAAGTTTTTTACCTTTCTTTAACTCGACATCCCCAAGCTTTATCTCCTTCTCTACGGTCTCTCCCTTGAGAACGCTCCTTATCTTTCGTTCCTTCTCCCCTTCAAGGATAATAATCTCATCGTCCACGTTTCTCTTCATCTTGGAGATCTCATCTTTTTCGATGGCCTTGGCACGAGGCCCTTTTTCTATTCCTCTGCGGGAAAACACCCGGACATCGATCACAGTCCCCTCGATCCCTGGAGAACAGTACAGAGATGCATCCTTCACATCCAGGGCTTTCTCCCCAAAGATCGCTTTTAATAGCTTTTCCTCAGGGGACAACTGCGTTTCACCCTTGGGAGCCACTTTGCCGACCAGGATATCTCCGGATTTCACTTGAGCGCCGATCCGGACGATCCCATTCTCATCGAGATTTCGCAGCAAGTTTTCCGGTACATTGGGAATATCTCTCGTGATCTCCTCAGGGCCGAGTTTTGTATCTCGCGCTTCAATCGACTCCTCGACGATATGAAGAGATGTGAATATGTCATCTTTGATCAATTTTTCGCTGACGATGATGGCATCCTCAAAATTATATCCCCTCCACGGCATAAAGGCACAGAGCACATTCCTTCCTAGAGCCAACTCCCCTGCATCTGTACACGAACTGTCCGCCAAGATCTGTCCTTGGTCCACTTTGTCGCCTTTTCGTATGATGGGCCGATGTGTCAAACACGTGTTCTGATTTGTCCGCAGGAACTTTGTCAGCACGTAGAGATCGGTCCCCACATCGTATCCTTTGGAATCATCCTTCTCATCCACGCGGACAAGGATCCTTTCTGCATCGACGAATTCAACGACTCCTGCCCTTCGACATATCACGACATCTCCAGATCCTTTGGCCACCATATGCTCGATACCCGTCCCGACCAAAGGGGCCTCAGGCTTGAGCAGGGGTACGGCCTGTCTCTGCATGTTTGAACCCATCAAAGCACGATTGGCATCATCGTGTTCCAAGAAAGGAATAAGCGAGGTGGAAAGAGAAACCAGTTGCTTGGGAGACACATCGATGTAATCGATCTGATCCTTAGGGAGCAGTTTAAAATCGCCCAACTGCCTCGCACTGATGAGGTCCTTCGTAAAATTGCCTTTCTCATCGACAGGCGCGTTCGCCTGTGCGATGTTGTATTTTTCTTCTTCCCAGGCTGTGAGATAGAAGCAGTATGGTTCAACCATAGGAAAATGTTTGGCATTTTTCTTCTCGATCTTTTTGATCTCTTTTTCCAGATCATCCTTTTCCACGACGTCGCCAACTTTAAATACGCTGCCCCCCGGATGAAGGATCTTCACATAATCGATCAACCGACCATCCCTGACCTTCCGGTAGGGAGTCTCTATAAAACCGAACTCATTGACACGAGCAAAGCTGCTCAAGGATGAGATCAATCCGATGTTTGGGCCTTCAGGAGTTTCTATAGGACAGATGCGGCCGTAATGAGAAGACTGAATATCCCTAACCTCAAAACCGGCTCGTTCTCGACTCAATCCACCAGGACCCAGTGCACTCAGCCTCCTTTTGTGCGTGACTTCAGCCAGGCTGTTGATCTGGTCCATGAACTGAGAGAGCTGAGAGCTCCCAAAGAACTCTTTCAACGCGGCGATTACAGGCTTGGAGTTGATGAGATCTTGAGGCATAGCTGATGGCAGGTCTGCAGTAACGGTCATCTTCTCCTTAATGGTTCTCTCCATACGGGTCAAACCGATCCGGAATGCATTCTCCACAAGCTCTCCCACAGAACGAACGCGGCGATTACCCAGATGGTCGATATCATCCACATCCCCTTCACCGGCACGAAGACGCAACAGATATTTGATGACTTCGACAAAATCCATGGGCGTCAGGGTCCGTTCATCAAGAGGAGTGTCTAGCTCAAGCTTGATATTCATCTTGAGGCGTCCGATCCGAGAAAAATTATACTTCTGGGGATTGAAGAAAAGGTTGTGAAAAAGGTTGTGTGCACTCTCCATTGTATGGGGTTCGCCAGGCCTCAATTTTTTGTAGATCTCTCCCAATGCCTTGTTTGTATCCTTGTTGACATCCTTGCGGAGGGTGTTGGAAATGATCTCCCCGATAGTCTCCTTTTCCGGGAAGAATATCTCGAAGGGCTCCTTCATCTCGATGAGCTTTTCCATTTGTTCTGCACCGATCGTTTCAATGGGCATGACCACATCCTTGATATCAGATGAAGAAAGAGCGCCATCAAATTCTTTTGGGGCAAGAACAACCTGCTTGACCTTGAGTTCTTTCAGCTTGAGATAGAGCTCCTTGGTTAGTTTTTTCTTGGCAAGGACCACTTTCGTCTTGGTTTTGGGGTTGATGACATCCTCATCTACAACTTTCCCGATCAAGTTTTCGTTCAATTCCCACATGAGTTTCCCTTTACTGGGGGAAATCTTGTACACATCGTAGAAGAGATGCAAGATCTCCTCATCCGACCCGAATCCGAGTGCTCTCAGAAAGACGCTGGCCAGAAATTTCTTCTTTCTGTCCAATCGAACAAAAAGAATATTTTTAGCGTCGTACTCGAACTCGACCCAAGCCCCTCTATAAGGGATAATTTTCCCGATAAAAAATCCCTTGCTCTCTCCCGGCCTGAAGAACACTCCGGGCGATCTCTGCAACTGGGAGACCACAACACGCTCGATACCGTTGAAAATAAAAGTACCCTTATCCGTCATCAAAGGGAAGTCGCCAAAGTAGACTTCCTGCTCCTTGATGTGCTTCAACCGCTTTACTTTTGTTGCAGGGTCTTTCTCCCAGGAGATCAATCTGACTTTGATCCGCAGAGGGATGGAGTATGTGTACCCTTTCTGGAGACACTCGATCGGGCTGTACTTCATCTTTAGCTCGACTCTATCACCACAGTGATCACACAGGGGGATCTCGATCTTTTTTATCTCCCCGCAGTAAGGACAGATCTCTCTATCTGTAAGCTCGACGTCTGGATACAAAAGTGTCCCACATCCATTGCACCGGCGCCTGGAGTTCTCCACTCCTTTCAGCCGGCCGCATTTGCACTCCCAGTTCCCGATGGAATAGCTGATAAAGTCCAGCTGTGTCGTTTCTTTAAAATCAGAAACTGGGAAGATATCCTTGAATGCCGCCTGGAGTCCGGTTTCCTTCCTCTCATCGGGCAACAGATCCATTTGAAGGAACTCGGCATAGGACAATTTCTGGATATCCAGCATGTCGGGCATGGGAAACGTCCCCTTGATTTTAGAGAAATTGACTCTTTCACGATAATTATTCATTGATTCATTTAGCATAATCGCTCTCTCAGAAGGATTTAATTTTGTAAAGCAAAACACTCAGAGAAAATTGCATTTTTGACTACTGTATCTCGATGATAGCCCCTACTTCTTCGAATTTTTTCTTGATCTCTTCTGCTTCGTTTTTTGAAACACCTTCCTTGACGGATTTGGGTGCACTGTCTACCAGATCTTTGGCTTCTTTCAATCCGAGGCTCGTCACCTCTCTCACTGTTTTGATGACGTTGATCTTCTTGTCACCGATCTCTTTCAAAACCACATTGAATTCGGTCTTTTCTTCCTCAGCTTGTGCTTCAGCTTGAGGCGCTGAAGCTCCAGGAAAGGCCATAGGCATTGCGGCAGCAGCACTGACACCATATCTCTCTTCAAACTCTTTGATATAATCGGCAAGCTCTAAGACTGTCAGATTATCCAGATGTTCGAAGAATTGATCCTTAGTCAACTTCGCTGATCCCTCTTTTTTGCCCTTAGTGGTTTCCTTAGCTTCATTTGTTTGTGCTTTGGCCATTTTAACCTCCAACCCTATTTTTTTGATTTTAGTTGACTCAACATGTTGCCCAAACTACTGAAGGGGGCTTGCCAAGTCTTTAATAATTGTGTTAATGGATACGCCATTAAAAATCCGAGTCTTGCCAATAAGTCCTCTCGAGAAGACAGATTAGCGACTGTATGAAAATCTTCACTAGGAAGATATCTCCCTTCCACGATGCCCGCCTTGACCTTCAAGAGTTTGTGCTTGATTGAAAAATCCTTGATCAAACGGGCCAACCCGACAGGATCCTCCGGAGCAAAAGCGAGAGCGGTCGGTCCGGTAAATTGCTCCTTTAATTCCTCAGGAAAATCCTCTTTCAAGGCTCTTAGCGCTAGTCGATTCTTGACGACCTTGAACACATAGGAATTCTTTCGTAATTCTCTCCGTAACTCGATGGCTTTGGAGACAGACATGTTCACAAAATCCACAAGATAGAACGACTCATAGTTGTTAAAATCCTTGTTAAGCTCCTTAATAAATTCTTCTTTCTTTTGCCGGATAACACTCACTTTCTCTTCTCCTATTTCTCAACGACACTTTCTGCCATCTTCAGAGAGGGCCCCATTGTCGAAGAAATGTAAATATTCTTGATGTATTTTCCTTTGGCAGCAGGGGGTTTCGCTTGAATGATGGCCTGCAGGAACGATTTGATATTATCGATCAACTTCTCATCCGCGAATGACAGTTTTCCGACCGCGGAGTGAACGACAGCTGTTTTATCGACGCGGAATTCCACACGCCCTGCTTTAATCTCACCAACAGCTCGTCCAACCTCGAAAGTCACAGTCCCGGATTTGGGATTCGGCATGAGCCCTTTGGGTCCGAGGATGCGACCCAGTTTGCCCACACTACGCATCATATCAGGCGTAGTGATGAGCGCATCAAAATCCGCCCATCCTTTGGCAATCTTTTCGATCATCTCCTCACCGCCAACAAAATCAGCGCCCGCCTTCTCAGCATCCATGATCTTCTCACCCGAGGCGATTACACACACCTTTTTCGTTTTGCCTGTCCCATGCGGAAGGATTACGGTTCCCCTCACCATCTGGTCCGAGTGTTTGGGATCAACACCCAGCCGGAGGGCGATATCCACGGATTCATCAAAATTGACATAGCTGAGCTTCTTCATAAGGGCAATACCTTCTTCTAAAGTGTACTCTTCCTTTTCCCTCAAACCTATCGCGTTTGTGTATTTTTTTCCTTTTTTAGTCACCGACAATCTCCAATCCCATGTTTTTCGCAGTGCCCTCGATGATCTTTTTTGCAGACTCAAGGTCATTCGCGTTCAAATCCGATATCTTCATTTTTGCGATATCTTCCAACTGTTTCTGAGTGACTTTCCCCACTTTCTCCTGATTCGGGGTGCCGGACCCTTTAGCGATCCCGCATGCCTTTTTTAGCAGATATGAAGCTGGCGGCGATTTGAGGATAAACGTGAAACTTCTGTCCTTATAGACAGAAATGATCACTGGAATGATCGTTCCGGCTTCTATCTTGCTCGTCTTTTCATTAAACTGTCGCACAAAATCCATGATGGCCACATTATGCTGACCGAGGGCAGGTCCAACAGGGGGTGCGGGGCTAGCTTGACCCGCCTCGATTTGAAGTTTTATCATCGCTACCGCTTCTTTGGCCATTTTGCCTCCTAAATTTTCTCCACTTGTAAGAATTCCAGTTCCACAGGAGTCGACCGACCGAAGATCGTAACAAGTACTTTGAGAGTGTTTCTTTCGTTATTCACGTCTTCGACTATGCCGCTAAAATTATAGAAAGGACCGTCGATAATGCGTACGGCCTCTCCTTTCTCAAAAGAGTGTTTCGGTTTGGGCTTTTCAGAAGTGGTCTCCATGTGCTCTACGATCTGCGACACTTCATCCTTGCTCAGCGGTGAAGGCCGTTTCCCTGAACCCACAAATCCGGTGACTTTGGGTGTCTCACGGATTACCAACCAGTTCTCGTCACTCATCTCCATCTCGATCAGAATATAACCGGGGTAGGACCTTTTCGTGGAGACGACCTTTTTTCCTCCCTTGATCTCAACAACACCTTCTGTAGGGATGATGATCTTCCCTATCTGTTCTTCTATACTCAGCTCAATAGCCCTTTGCCGGATAGACTCCGCGACAAACTTTTCAAAACCTGAATACGTATGTACAACATACCAATTTTTTGCCATTATTAAACTCATCTCATTAAAATATTGATTGTATCCTAGAAATCACCCAGGAGAAGATCAAGTCCATAAAGTAAAGGTAAAAGCCGAAGAACAAAGTTGAAATAATAACCACAATGGTTGTGCTGTAGACCTCATTTCTCGAAGGCCACGTCACCTTTTTCATTTCCGCTCTGACTTCCCTAAGAAAAGGAATGATACGCTTATACCATCTTGCTTTTCGACTCATTCTGTTTCCTCGTAAACACTCATGTTTTATAGGGTTTCTCGTTGACCTCCCCTGTGGGATGTAATTTCAATACGAGATATCAAACTCCAATATCATCTGGCAGGTGAGGCAGGACTCGAACCCGCAGCCTTCGGTTTTGGAGACCGATGCTCTAACCCGTTGAGCTACTCACCTACCCTTCTATCTTTCCTCCTCGTTTGTCCTGTATCGCTTGTTCTGTGTCACGCATCTCTAGTTTGAACCCAGGCTATCAACGACTAAAAGCAGAGGACCACGCACAGGACTATTTTACCTCCTTATGCAGAGTGTGCTTCCTGTCGAACTTGCAGTATTTTTTCAGCTGTATCTTCTCTGTCTGCTGCTTTTTGTTCCGTGTGGTTGTGTAGTTACGTCTTTTGCACACCGCACATTGTAGAGTCACTATTTCTCTCATCGTTGTTCTCGTTTATTCGTTTTTTTTTATTTTTTTATTTCGTCTTTTATCGGTCCGCGTGGGGGGAACGGACCCTGCATCGTTATTCTGTTAATCTAACACCTCTGTGACCGTTCCAGCTCCGACTGTCCGCGATCCCTCTCGTATTGCAAACTTCAATCCCTTCTCCATCGCCACTGTCGTTATCAGCTCAATCTCCAAATTCACGTTGTCCCCAGGCATCACCATCTCCACTCCACCAGGCAACTTCACCGTCCCAGTCACATCCGTCGTCCGAAAATAAAACTGCGGCCTGTACCCCGCAAAAAACGGCGTGTGCCGGCCTCCCTCTTCCTTCTTCAACGCATATATCTCCGCCTTGCACTTCGTGTGCGGCATTATCGACCCGGGCTTCGCCAACACCATCCCACGCTCTACCTCATCCTTATCCGTCCCTCTCAACAATATCCCTACATTGTCTCCAGCCCGCCCCTCATCCAGTATCTTCCGAAACATCTCCACCCCTGTCACCACTCGCTTCCGCGTCTCTCCAAAACCCACAATCTCTACATCCTCACTCACCTTGACAATCCCACGATCAATTCGCCCAGTCACAACCGTACCACGTCCACTTATCGAAAAGATGTCCTCTATCGGCATCAAAAAAGGCAAGTCCACCAACCGCGTCGGCTCAGGAATATGCGCATCCACCGCTTCCATTAACTCCAATATCGACTTGTTCACCTCAGCTTCAGGATCACCATCCGACTCCAACGACTTCAACGCACTCCCTCTTATCACAGGTATGTCATCACCAGGAAACTCATACTTCGTCAATAACTCCCTCACCTCTAACTCCACCAAATCCAATATCTCTGGATCATCCACCAAATCCGTCTTGTTCATGTACACCACTATCGCAGGCACATTCACCTGACGCGCCAACAATATGTGCTCCCGAGTCTGCGGCATCGGACCATCATCAGCCGCCACCACCAGTATCGCCCCATCCATCTGCGCCGCACCAGTTATCATGTTCTTTATGTAATCCGCATGACCAGGACAATCTATGTGCGCATAATGACGATTGGCCGTCTCATACTCTATGTGCGCTATCTGAATCGTTAACCCACGCTCCCTCTCCTCAGGCGCATTGTCAATCTGATCGTAATCTATAAACGATACCTTGTCCGATATCTTGTTCAATACCTTCGTTATCGCCGCCGTCAACGTCGTCTTCCCATGATCCACATGCCCTATCGTCCCTATGTTTAAATGCGGCTTCGTCCTCTCAAATTTTGCCTTCGCCATTCTCCTTACCTCCTTTACATCTCTAATTTAATAATTTAATACTTCACCTTTAATTTTATCCAAAGCCCACGACCAGACTCGAACTGGTGACCCCGTCCTTACCAAGGACGTGCTCTACCGACTGAGCTACGTGGGCAGCACAACCAAAAACAAAAGCGGGAAACGGGACTCGAACCCGCGACAAACGGCTTGGAAGGCCATTGCTCTACCAACTGAGCTATTCCCGCTTAAATGGGCAGGGAAGGATTCGAACCTCCGAAGGGTTGCCCCAGCGGGTTTACAGCCCGCCCCATTTAACCACTTTGGTACCTGCCCTTATATTCGGCAACGGACCCATATGTATTGGGCTTATTCTGCCAATCCTTTCAACCAAACATGTCAATATATAAAAAAAAACGCCCAATTACCTAAGCCATTTCAATCAAAAAAGCCAGCGAGAGGATTCGAACCCCCGACCCGCTGATTACAAATCAGCTGCTCTACCAACTGAGCTACGCTGGCACAATCATCAATCAGGACGGTCTTGAATACTTTTGAACTTTAGTGTCTTTATAGGGGTGAAATAAGAAAAGAAAGGCCTACTCTCCGTTTACATTATGCTATCGATTCAGTAACCTCTACACCTAACTTCGACTGCCCACAAAAAAATATATTTTGTCATCGGCAATACTACACAACTTTCGTTCATTTGTCAACCCATTCAAAATAAAAAATCCACAAACGGGGAATTGAGACATTTCCACTTCCGTGATGTCTTGAATACGCATTAGCTTTATTGAGTGATCAGATTGTGTGATGGAAAAAACCGTGAGAAGGGCTCTAGGCGGGCATGGTACTGATTTCGTTGACATTGGACCCTGCAGTTGTTATGATTTCACTTCATTTCCGTGATTTGGATTTATCACGAGCCGAGGTTGCTGCAAAGGCAAGGCAGTGGCCCATGAAGCTGTAGTTAACTACCGCGAGTGGGCTGCAACGAAGGCTTTGTAGTGAGATCGGTGGGTTAGGTTGGGTCGGCGCCCGTAGGGTAAAAAATGTCAATTATAAATTGAAAGCACATTGAAAACGGAAATGTCAAGGTGATTTACGGTAAGAATAATGTAAATGTTTGATATTTCTTTTATTAACAAGGTATCGACATTTTTTATGTATAATCCAAATTAAAGGATTTTGCCAATGATAAAAAGGTACACGCGGCCCGAGATGGGTGCCATTTGGGAAGATCAAAACAGATACCAGAAATGGATTGATGTAGAGATGGCTGTCTGTGACGCTTGGTTCGAACTGGGCGAGATTCCAGAAGACGCTCTCCAGAGGATCAAGAAGAAGGCCTCCTTCAATATAAAGAGGATCGACGAGATCGAAAGTGTCGTGAAACACGACATCCTTGCCTTTCTCACCTCGGTCTCGGAATTTGTCGGAAAAGATTCTCAGTATGTCCATCTCGGATTGACATCCTACGACGTCGTTGACACAGCGCTTTCCCTCCTCATCAAAGAATCTCTGGAAAAAATATCAAAAGGCCTGAACACTCTCAAAGAAGTGCTCAAAGATAAAGCTGTCGAGCACAAAACAACTGTCATGGTCGGACGGACGCATGGTGTTCATGCGGAACCCATAACCTTTGGCGTTAAGGTGCTAGTTTGGTACGAAGAGATCCGCAGACATTGCGAACGCATCTCCAGGGCAACGGAGAACATCAGCTATGGACGGATCTCCGGTTCAGTGGGAACATATATCCATCTTAATCCTAGAGTCGAGGAGATCGCACTGGCAAAGCTGGGTCTTCGACCTGCAAAGATCTCCACCCAGGTCCTTCAGCGTGACAGGCACGCTGAAGTTATTGCAGCACTGGCTCTCGTATGCACATCCCTGGACAAATTTGCACAAGAGATCCGCCACCACCAGAAAACAGAAACTCTTGAACTGGAGGAACCCTTTACGAAGGGCCAGAAGGGCTCCTCATCCATGCCGCACAAGAAAAACCCGGTTCGCACGGAACGTGTTTCAGGACTCGCCCGTATCACACGGAGTAACCTCCAGACTGCGTTGGAGAATATCCCTCTCTGGCATGAGAGAGACATCTCTCACTCATCAGCGGAGCGGGTGATATTCCCTGATTCATTCATCATCACGGATTTTCTTCTCGCTGAGATGACAGATATCATTAAAAACTGGAGAGTTCATCCAGAAAGAATGATGGCAAACTTAAATCTCACACGCGGACTCATCTTCTCCCAGAGAGTGATGCTAGCACTGACCAAGAAGAACATCTCACGCGAGGACGCCTACAAGCTGACCCAGCGAAACAGTCTTAAAGCTTGGGATGAGCAGAAGGATTTTAAAGAACTCCTGAAAGCAGACCCCGAAGTGACCGGGTTGTTATCTGTTGAAGAGATCGAAGACTGTTTCTCTCTTGATCCCTATTTGGATAAGATAGATTACATTTATAAAAAGGTGTTTGCCGATGAAAGTTAGAGTCCTGGTCTCCTTCAAAGACAGCGTCCTGGACCCTCAAGGACAGGCGGTTAAAAACGCACTCCACACTCTTGGTTATAGGGAGGTGAAAGATATCCGTCAAGGCAAGGTGTTTGAGATCGAATTGGAAGGGATCTCAATCGAAGAAGCGGATCGGATCATCCCGGAGATTTCCGATAAAGTTTTGGCAAATCCGATCATCGAAAAATTTGAATATCAAATCATCGGATAACAGATTATGAAATTTGGCGTTGTGATTTTTCCCGGTTCTAACTGTGATTACGACACATATTTTGTCCTCAAAGATGTATTCGATCAGGAAACGACCTTTCTCTGGCACAAAGAGCACACTCTGAATGGTGTTGACTGTGTGGTTCTCCCCGGAGGATTTTCATACGGTGACTATTTAAGGTCAGGAGCTATCGCAAAATTTTCGCCGCTCATGCAGGAAGTGAAAGAGTTCGCAGATAAAGGAGGGCTCGTTCTAGGGATCTGTAATGGCTTCCAAGTCCTCCTCGAGTTGGAGCTCCTCCCAGGTGCGATGCTCAGGAACAAAAACCTCAAATTTCTCTGTCAGCATGTCCATCTGAGAACAGAGAATACCCACACTCCGTTCACGAACAGAGCCGAGAAAGGAGATGTGCTCAAAATTCCCATCGCCCACTTCGACGGCAACTATTTCGCGGAACCTGAAACTCTGAACACGATCAAGCAGAACGACCAGATCATCTTCCGGTATTGCGAACCCGATGGCCAACTCACAGAGCGAGCAAATGTCAACGGATCCATGGACTGCATCGCCGGCCTCATGAACCAGGGGGGCAACGTCTTGGGGATGATGCCCCATCCTGAAAGGGCATCTGAAACCATACTCGGCAGCGAGGATGGACGGATCATTTTTAAATCGATCATCCATTCGCTGTTATAAATATTCTGGATCAAACAATATGATCGATAAAAAATTACTGAAGGAACACAATCTCACAGAAGAAGAATACAACCTGATCGTTGAGTTCATCGGCAAAGAGCCCAACCTCACAGAGTTGGGCATATTCTCTTTGATGTGGTCTGAACACTGCAGCTACAAAAGCTCTAAGATCCACCTGAAAAAACTGCCCGTTGAGGGCAAAGACGTCATCCAAGGGCCCGGTGAAAACGCCGGCATCATCGATATCGGCGAGGGATTGGCTGTTGTCTTCAAGATCGAATCACACAATCACCCTTCCTTTATCGAGCCTTACCAAGGAGCGGCAACAGGAGTTGGTGGTATTTTGCGAGACATTTTCACCATGGGTGCCAGGCCTATCGCCGTAATGGATTCTCTGCGTTTTGGGCCTCTGGATAAGCCCAGAAACCGAGCCATCATGGACGGAGTTGTGGCAGGCATAGCCGGTTATGGCAATTCCATCGGTGTCCCCACTGTGGGAGGGGAGATATATTTCAACGACTGCTATTCCCTCAATCCCCTCGTGAATGTATTCAGTCTCGGCATTGCAGAGAAAGACAAGATCTTTTATGCCAAAGCCGAAGGAACAGGGAATCCTGTGCTCTATGTGGGGTCGAAGACAGGACGAGACGGCATCCACGGGGCAACCATGGCATCTGCTGAATTCGGTGAAGACCTGGAAGAGAAAAGGCCCAATGTCCAGGTCGGCGATCCCTTCAAAGAGAAACTCCTGCTCGAGGCCTGTCTGGAAGTTATGGATCAAAACCTGATCGTGGGAATCCAAGATATGGGAGCGGCTGGACTGACCTGTTCGACTACCGAGATGGCTTCCAATTCAGGAGCAGGGATTGAGATCGATCTCGACCTCGTTCCCCAGCGTGAAGAGGGCATGACGTCTTATGAGATCATGCTGTCTGAATCACAGGAGAGAATGCTCATCGTGGCCAAAAAAGAAAAAGTGGCCGATGTCCAGAAGGTCTTTTCCAAATGGGACCTGGATGCCGTAATCATAGGCCGCGTGACCGACAACGGACGTCTCATCGTTGATGCCGGAGGGAAGAGGGTCGTGGACATTCCGGTTGACCCTGTCGTCAACCTTTGTCCAACGTACAGAAGACCGAGTGCCATCCCAGCCTATCTCGAGCCCAAATTACAGCTCGACCCCGTCCCTTCTATCCCCGAGGATCTTAACAGAGTTATGGAACAGCTCCTGTCCTCTCCGACAATCTCGGATAAAGAGTGGGCCTTTCGCCAGTATGACCACATGGTCCAGACGAACACGGCTCTATTGCCCGGAGCGGATGCCTCTCTCTTGCGGATAAAAAATACAAATAGAGCGCTGGCTGTCGCCCTTGATGGGAACTCTCTCTATACCTATCTTGATCCAAAAACCGGTGGAAAGATCGCAGTCGCAGAAGCCTGCCGGAACTTAGCCTGTGTTGGGGCTTCACCCATCGGCGTAACGAACTGTCTGAACTTCGGGAATCCCGAAAAGCCAGAGATCATGTGGCAGTTCCAGAACGTCATCGACGGTATCACTGAAGCCTGCCAAGCCTTCGACATTCCTATCACTGGAGGAAACGTCAGTTTTTACAACGACACTGAAGGTGTATCCATACACCCCACACCAGTGTTGGGAGTAGTGGGACGCCTTGACGATATAAACAAAACCACAAGCCCCCCATTCAAGCAGGAGGGAGATATTATTTGCCTTCTGGGACAAAACAAAGATGAGCTCGGAGCCTCAGAATACTTAAAATGTGTGCACAAGCAGGAAAGAGGGCCAAGTCCCCAGATCGATCTGAATACAGAAAAAAAAGTCCACGAGCTGTGCATTGCGGCAATAAAGCAGAGGTTATTGTCCTCCGCCCATGATGTGTCTGAAGGCGGATTGGCTGTCTGTCTTGCAGAATGTGCTTTCTTGAGTGAGCAAAAAATCGGCTTCACTGTCGACCTGCAGGACGATTTAAGACTCGATGCTCTTCTTTTTGGGGAGAGCCAATCCCGTATCTGTGTATCCGTTCGCACAGAAAACCTCACCGACTTGCGCAAACTCGCAGAAGAACACTCCATTCCCCTGGCTGTACTTGGAAAAACAGGCGGGGAGCATATGGTCATCCATCACAGGGGAAAAGAGCTTCTCAGCATCTTGGTCCTTCAAGGATACAACATGTGGAAGCAGAGCATCCCCGATGCTTTCAAGATAAAATGATCCATATTGTGAGAATCTTCCAAAAGCGATTCGTTTTCCTTCTGGTGTTAGCGATCGGTGCAGCACAAGGCTTTAGTATGGAATTCAGCCTCAAAGTCGCGGGGGGAGTCAACTTTATCAATCCTCAGGAAGTCAACACTGTCCTTCAAAGTTGGGAAGAATACTGGATCACCAGAGCAGATTCGACTAATACTTGGAGTTACCTCGGAGGTGAAGTCTCTACACTGAAACTGGGTTACGAATTTGAGATTGAATTGATCTTCAACTTAACTCCCCGTCTGGCTATCGGTTTGAGCAGTGGCTACATTTTCAACGACGTGAGTGAAGGAGCCACAACGCTGACAATTGAGAAGGTCTTGGGAACGTTCGACCATGTCAAACCCACAAAAATCAGCGCCATTCCGCTCATCTTCAGCGGATACTACATCCAGCCCATAAATTCTTCGTTCAGTCTCTATTTCAGGGCAGGAGGCGGGCCGATGTGGGCTAAATACTTCGAGAGAGACGGGAATAGAAATATCGATAACGAAAGTTATTTCTACCCACAATCGATCTCTGCATCCGCTCAAGGCCAGATCTACCTGCTGGGATTGGGCGTTGTTTTTGAAACGGAATCAGGCATTCGTTTTTTTATGGAAGGAACATGGAGAACGGCATCGATCACCGGTTTTTCTGGAGAAAACAAAGACGGAGAGCCAGGTGCACTCACCTATGTGGAGGAATACGAATCGAGTTATGAGCTCTGGCAGGCCAAATACCAGATCTTTGCCGAGCCGCCCAGCGGGGAAAACTATAGAGAGGTGAAACAAGGGACGATCAATTTTAGCGGTTTTTCTGTAAAAATTGGATTAATAATTAAATTTTAAAGGGATGAAAAATGAGTGAAGAGGTATTCCGGAGTCCAAAAAAAAAAGGGAAAATCGCTGTATTTCTCTCCGGAAGGGGGTCGAACTTTGTGGCCATCCACGACGAGATCCTGGCGGGGAAAATCAACGCGGATATCGAGTTGGTTTTTAGCAACAAAAAAGAAGCACCCGGTTTAGAGATCGGCCGGGAGCGTAAACTCCAAACACTATCCCTCAATCCTAAAGAATTTGTCTCGCGAGAGGATTATGACCGAAAGATCGTTGAAGAGATTCAAAAAAGGGATATCGACCTCATATGTCTGGCAGGATACATGCGGATTTTGACCTCTTTTTTCTGCGAAGCGTTCAGAAACAAGATCATCAATATTCATCCCGCTCTGCTCCCTTCTTTTCCAGGGCTTCATGTTCAGCAGAAGGCCATCGATTGGGGAGTCAGATACTCAGGGGCCACTGTCCATTTAGTCATTCCTGAGGTGGATATGGGGCCGATCATTACCCAGGCCGTCGTTCCGGTGTTCCAGGATGACACTGAGGATACGCTCAGCGAAAGGATCTTAAAGGAAGAGCACAAAATCTATCCCGAAGCAGTCAGATTGTACTTCGAAGGGATGCTAGAAATTCGGGACCGGCGTGTATTCATCCTCTAAGCGCTCCTCGATACTCCGCTCCTCGAGCCCCATGAGGTGGCAGCTAGAGTTTTGGGGGGTCGAGTTTTGGAGGTTTGCCGAATAGCTCCTTGTATATTTCCGGATAAGAGTCCTTTGCCCCAATGAGGAGAAAGGTCAAGGGCATGACCTCTTTGGCCTTCTGGCTCATCCGGCTCACAATCTGGCGGATATCCCACTGCGCGGTCGCGTCCTCTCTGAGCCTTACCATATGGTATAACTCCCTGGCATTGACTTTCATCAGGACACGTCTTTTGTGGGCATTTGTGAGCACATATTCTGCACCTGTTCTCAGAGAATCTCTCAGTGTCCTGAAACACTCTTCTGTTTGATCGATGCCACCTAGAAAATCCTTTTCGGCTCCGATATCTCTAATAGATGGAGGCACAGTGACACCCAAATCCAGGTTATAGGATTGCGCGGTCAAGGTGGCCATTCGATGTCTTTTGAGTTGGGCAAAACATGTGGCGGATATCACCAATTCAAACGTCAGGTCTACGTACTCGAACTCCCTGAGGACCCCATCAAAAAATTCCATGTGTTCGAACGCGGTCTTGCAGAGGTTTTTTTTCTGCTCCGCATCTAAGGCCTCTGCCTTCGCCAGACACTCTTCGTATGAGTGTCTCAAAGACGTGTGCAGCAGTGCGGCGACCAGCTTTGTATCACCATCAGCCGTGTGATCCACCAGTTGGACAGATTCATCCTCTCCTATTTCCTTCCCGTTCTTTCCTTTTCCATGGCCGCGCCCATTTTGTTCTATGGAGAGAGTCCCTGCCGTCTCCCCGAGGTTTTTATATGTTTTGGCATCAAAATCATTGGCTTCTGTGAAAAGCAATATCGAGGGAGCTACTGTTTTTGCGAGTGTATATATCTTCTGGTTGAGTTCCCTGATCTCAGACAGATCATTGGAGGCAAAGCGCCGGATGAGAAATTCCAAGTTTCTTGCGTTGGCAGTCATCCCCAACTGACCCAGAGTCGCCAGGCTCACACAATACCGGGCATCCTCCTTCGCCCAGCCAGTCAGGATCGAATGCTTCTTGGGATTGTTCGCAAGCTTCGGGAACATTTCAAAAAAATAGGGTTTGAGCTTTTTATAGAGTTCATGGTAAAGGGCGTTCTGGATCTTGATGATGCTAAGAAAGGTCTTCTGTTTTCCAGCTTTCTTTACCTCTTCTGGTAGGAGAAAGTCATCATCCAGCTTGATGTAGCGTTGAGATTTTTCCGTGTATGAGCAGAGACGGAACTTTTCGATCTCCTCAATGGCCAGACGGCTGACGCCGATAATGTCAAAATTAAAGACGGCGTGTTCAGCCACAGAATGGTGTCCCATTTTGAAGATGATGGTTCTGTTCGACCGCCTGGCCCTCTCAACCTCAGATCTGGCCACAGCCCTCAAAACATCTACAGAGCGCGGATCCCGCGAAATGCGCGCATAAGCGGCGGACATGGTCTCAGGAGTGACATTCCGGAGGGACGGACTGTTCTTTTTCAGTTCATCGATGACAGAACTGTCGACGTTGTATCCCGCGAGCATCACTTTCATGGTTTTCCTACAATAAAAGACAAGACAGGGAATTGTCAAACTTTATGGCCGGAATGTAAGCATCACGGCTTGCTTTTCCCCGTTTTAGGTTTGCCGGGAATACCAGGCTCTGTCATTTTCCATGGATCGAGGATGGCTTCTATGCTCTCTTTGTCCAGATAACCCTTGGACTCCAGAACCTCAACCAAGCTCTTCCCCTCTCTGAGGGCCAGGCTGGCCACCTCCGAAGATCGAAGATACCCGATATGGGGAGACAGGGCGGTAACGATCCCCAAACTCTGTTGAGCATACTTACGACAGCGCTCACTATTCGCCACAATGCCCTGGATGCAACGCGACCTAACCTCTTTCAGAGCATTGGCAAGGATGGAGATCATGAAGTCGAGGTTAAAAGCGATGACAGGCATCATCACGTTGAGCTCCAACTGGCCAGCTTGAGCAGCACCGCTGACAACCAGGTCACTGCCAAAAACCTGATAGCACACCATATTCAACATCTCCAGCATGGATGGGTTGACTTTCCCGGGCATCATGGATGAACCCGGAGCAACGGCTGGCAGGGTGATCTCTGCAAAGCCTGTTTTCGGGCCTGAGGAAAGGAGGCGGAGGTCATTGGCGATCCGGTTCAACTCGACAGCCAGGTTTCTCAGGCCCGAAGACACTTCCGTCATGGGTCGCATGCTCTGCATCGCTTCCCTGAGATCATCTGCAGGAACAAGAGAGAATCCCGTCTGTTCGGAAAGACGGTCTACCATCAATCCTGCATATTCTGGCAGAGTGTTTAATCCTGTACCCACAGCACTTCCCCCGATCCCAAGGGCATAAAGGGAACGTTCCGCAGATTCGAGAAAGAGGCGTGCCTGGGATAACGTTTTTCCGTAGGCTCTGAATTCCTGCCCTAACCGGATGGGAGCAGCATCCTGAAGATGAGTTCTTCCGGACTTGATGATACCATCAAACTCATCAGCCTTAGCGTCAAAGGTATCTTTCATCTCCTTTAACACCGGATAAAGGTCCTCCTTGAGAAGAGCGAGCGCTGCCAAGCGCATGGCCGTTGGAAAAACATCGTTTGTGCTCTGGCCCATATTGACATGGTCATTGGGATGGACGAGAGTATACTCACCTCTTGTTCCGCCCAACATCTCTTCCGCCCGGTTGGCGATCACCTCATTACAGTTCATGTGAAAGGAGGTCCCAGCTCCCATCTGAAACACATCCACGATGAATTGATCCTCCCATTTTCCCTCTAGAATCTCGAGACAAGTGTCCTCTATCGCGTTGGCCTTCTCCTCCTCGAGCTGTCCCAATTCCCGATGAACGGATGCTGCGGCACGTTTGACCTGAGCCATAGCTCTGACCATACTGGAGGGATTTTTCAGGCCGCTTATCGGGAAATTTATTGAAGCCCTGAGAGACTGGATCCCATAATAGGCATCTTCGGGTACGAAGAGCTCCCCAAGAAAATCTTTTTCTTTGCGAGTATTAGTCGTCATCAACAACCTCCTCTATGGATTCATAGGATTTATCCGAAAATATGAAGAGCGATCGATTGTTGTCCATCATTTTAGAGCAGTCGCTCATCGAGGTCAAATACAGGACAGCCAGTGCTAGCGTTTCCAAATCCGTTTTGGTGCGTCCCGAATGATCAGATTGAATGATATCAAAAACACTCTCAGTTTCCCCAGCGAGGAAACTTCGCTCGGATCCGGGCTGTCCTCATATCTCCCTCAGGGAGATATACCATGCCCGCCTAGAGCCCTTCTCACGGTTTTTTCCATCATACAATCTGATCACTCAATAACGTTATTAAGTCCTCATAGCATCACGGATTTTGAAATGTATCCCTTACCGTGGCAAGCCTTGACAATTGTAGCGACAGAAATTATTGTAAAAAGTCCATCTTTTAATCGGGGAGGAAATCCCATGCATGAATACGATGCTCTTATCGTTGGCGCGGGTGGAGCAGGGCTGTACGCGGCCCTCGAAGCCAGCAAAGCGGGAAAAACTGCTGTGTTGTCCAAACTCTTCCCCATCAGGTCCCATACTGGAGCGGCACAAGGTGGGATAGGCGCTGCGCTAGGGAACCTCGAAGAGGACAAACCCGAATGGCATGCTTTTGACACCGTCAAGGGTGGAGACTATCTCACCGACCAAAATGCTGCCATTCTTCTCGCAGAAGACGCTATCCAAGCTGTCTACGAGCTCGAAAACAAGGGTCTGCCTTTCAGCCGTACGCCTGATGGGCTCATCGACCAGAGGAGGTTTGGGGGACATACTCGGAACTTCGGTGAGGCACCGGTCCGGCGAGCCTGTTATGCTGCGGACAGGACCGGCCATATGATCCTTCAAACACTCTACCAGCAGTGCATCAAAAACAATGTGACCTTCTTTGACGAATATTATCTCTTGGATGTTATCATCGAGGGCCAGCGATGTAGAGGACTTGTCACAATAAAGCTCTCGACCGGGGAGATCCTCACCTTTAAAGCAAAGGCGGTCCTGTTTGCGACAGGAGGTTTCGGTCGCATGTTCCGAATCACATCCAATGCTTACGCAAACACGGGTGATGGCCAAGCCCTGTTGGTCAACCGTGGTGTTCCCCTCGAAGATCTGGAATTTTACCAGTTCCATCCTACAGGAATTCGCGGATTGGGAATCCTCATCACAGAAGGAGTCCGGGGGGAGGGAGGAATTCTCCGAAATGCCAAGGGAGAGCGTTTCATGGAGAGGTATGCGCCCACCCTATTGGACTTGGCTCCCCGGGACATGATCGCCAGGGCCATTCACTCTGAGATCCGAGAATTCAGGGGGATCAAGGGGGATGGGTCAGTCGACGATTTTATCCATCTGGATGCGACTCACCTGGGGAAAGAAAAGATAGAAACCAAACTCCCTGATATTGCTGAATTCTCTCGCACTTACTTGGGTGTCGATCCGGCAGACGAACCCATGTCCGTCCACCCCACAGCCCACTATGCCATGGGAGGCATCCCCACAGACCTCGACGGAAGAGTCATCTTCGACAGCCAGGGCACCACATACCAAGGGTTGTATGCAGCCGGGGAATGTGCGTGTGTCTCTGTGCATGGTGCAAACAGGCTTGGCACTAACAGCCTCGTCGAGTTGATCGTCTACGGCCGCCGTGCAGGACAACACATGGCCCAATACGTAAAGGGCGCTGATCTTGGGACTGTCTCTCCTGACGTGGGCGAACCATCACAGGCTAGGCTCGCCGAGCTCAGGAGTCATGGGAACGGTCCCAACCCGGAATCTCTGCGCCAGAAGATGCAACGTGTGATGATGGAAAATGTGGGGATCTACCGTAATGGGGAAAATATGGCAAAAGCAATAACAGCTTTAAGAGAAATGCGACAGGTATACACACAAATAAGGGCCAACGATCCCAGCAAGGCCTTTAACACACAAGTGCTCGAGGTCCTGGAGCTGGGTCATCTCTTGGACTTGGCATACATGGTGACCGCCTGCGCTCTAAACAGACAGGAAAGCCGCGGCGCACATGCGCGGGAAGACTACCCGGAACGAGATGACCAAAACTGGCTCAAGCATACACTGGCGTGGCTAGAGGGCGAAAAGATCAGGCTGGATTATAAAAATGTCGAAATTTCCCGGTGGGCACCTAAACCCCGGAAATATTGAGAGAGAGGGACAATGAAGATATTTGTGGAGATCCAACGGTTCAATCCTGAATTCGATACTGAACCCTACACCCAAAAATATGAGATCGACGCAGAGCCTGCGGATAGGCTTCTCACAGTTCTTTTGGATATCAAAGGAACACAAGACTCCACCCTAGGGATCCGCAGAAGTTGCGCCCATGGGGTGTGTGGTTCGGATGCCATGATCATCAATGGGAAGGAGCGTTTGGCCTGTAAGACTCTCATACAAGATGTTGCCCAGGCAGAAGGGGCCGTTATCCAAGTGGAGCCTCTGCGCAATCTGCCCATCCAGAGAGATCTTATGGTCGATCAACACAAATTTTTCGAAAACTACATGCACGTAAAACCTTATTTTATGAGCTCCAAGGAGCCGAAAGAGAAGGAGTTCCGGCAAACACCTGATGAAAGACAAAAATTCGAAGAGGGAACAAAGTGTATCCTCTGTGTATCCTGTTATTCGGCCTGCCCGGTCATCCAGGAAGTCAATCCCAATTTTTTAGGTCCTGCCGCTGTTGTCCAGGCTGCTAGATTCAACGATGACAGCCGTGACGAAGGATTTGAAGAGCGTCTCCCCCAGCTGGATTATCCCGACGGGATCTGGCCTTGCGAAAGCCGTTTCGAATGTACGAGAGTCTGCCCCCGGGGGATCAAGATCACAAAAACAATCAACCTCACCAAACGTAAGATCCAACGATTCAAGGGCTAGCCTTTCATCACACCCACAGGGACTACGCGGACAACAAGCTTTCCGATGCCCACCTCGTGGGACACCCTAACCACCTCATCGACGTCTTTGTAGGCCTGGGCTGCCTCCTCGGCAACCCCTCTCCAGTTGGTGGATTGGAGCTCAATTCCCTTCTCCGCCAGGTCTTGTTTTATCTGCTCCCCCCGGAACCGTCGGCGAGCCTCATGCCTGGACATCATCCGTCCCGCTCCATGGGCCGTCGAGCCAAAACTCAACTTCTCGGCCTGTCGTGTCCCTACCAGAATATAAGACGCTGTCCCCATGCTTCCCGGTATGATGACCGGTTGACCCACCGAACGGTACACCTCTGGGATCTCCTCACGGCCGGGACCGAAGCTCCGCGTTGCACCCTTCCGGTGGATACAAACATCTTTCTCTTTGCCATCGATCTCATGTTTCTCGAATTTGGCCACATTATGGCAGACATCATAAACCTGGTCCATGCCTTTAGAGCTGCCCAAAACTTTTTGAAAAACATCCCGGACACAATGGGCGATCATCTGCCTATTGGCAAAGGCAAAGTTTACCGCAGCACCCATGGATTTGTAGTATTGCCGGCCCAACTCTGAACGGATTGGTGCATTTACAAGTTCTCTGTCGGGTAAACCAGATGTTCTATACTTATTCTCCATGGCCCGGATATAATCGGAAGCGACCTGATGACCGAGCCCCCGGCTTCCACAATGGATCATGACCAGGATCTGCCCCAAAGAATGGATCCCAAAGATTTTTGCGACATCCGGATCATAAATAATATCAACCTTTTGTATCTCCAAGAAATGGTTTCCCGCACCCAGGGTGCCCAACTGAGGAATGCCTCTCTCGATCGCTCGTTTGGACAAATAGTTGGGGTCTGCGCTTTTCATCCGTCCATATTCTTCAGTTCGTTCGAGATCCACGCGCGTTCCATACCCATTGTCCACAGCCCATTCTGCCCCCTTCAGACAGACATTTTCAAGGACTCGACGACTGAGCTGGAACATTCCCCCCTTCCCAACTCCGGCTGGCACGGACCGAAAGATCTGAGCAAGAAGCTCCGTTTTTTTTGCCTCCACATCTTTTTCCATAAAATCTGTTTTCAAGAGTCTGACACCACAGTTGATGTCATATCCCACACCCCCAGGAGAAATGATCCCGTTATCGAGGTCAAAAGCCGCCACGCCCCCTATGGGAAAACCGTAACCCTGGTGGCCATCCGGCATGACGTACGCCATCTTCTGGATCCCGGGCAGGCAAGCCACATTCTGTGCCTGCTCAAGAGTCCGGTCACGTTTGATGCTCTCCAGAAGTTTGGATGAGGTATAGATCACTGTTGGAACCTTCATGTTCCCATGTTTCAAGATCTTGTAGGTGTATGCGTTGATCCTTTCTAACTCCATCGTTTCACCTCATACATCCACCACAACTTGCACCATGAAAAGATCGTTGGTGTGGATCTCCATCTCACTATAAGTTATGGCTTTTACATCTCCGTAAGGCTGATAATGCTTTCCATAGTCGTCGCCAAGAAAATGACCTTCGAGCATGTACATCTCAGCCTCCCTCCGGATCTTGATCTTTTCCGCGGAGTGGAGAAGAAACATCTGGGAATCCAGGAGGTACAGGATTTCCTCCAAAAAATTCACAAGGAGCTGTTCGAGGTCACGACCTTGGACCTTGACCGGCTGTTGGATCTTTCTCCCGATCTTTTCCCTGTCCCACATGAGAGACACCGTAGCATAGACCGCGTTGACAAACGCCTCTTCCAGGCTCCGCCCGAATGCCTGAAACTTTGCATCTGCAGTGTGCTCTAAGAACTGATATTTTTTCAGGTTGTCTTGAGGCACTAGAATACCCCAGCAATCGGATACCCACAAAAAGAGCACTTCTCACTAACGATCTTGTTCTTTTTGATATAAAAGCCAGTCCTCTGGATGAGAGACTCCCCACAATTTGGGCAACGGGTGTCCTCAGCCTCTCCCAGGACATTTCCGATGTAGATGTAGCGCAGGCCTTCTTTTTTTCCTATGGAATAGGCTTTACGCAGAGTTTCCACAGGTGTGGCAGATGTTTCTATAAAATTATAATCCGGATGGAAACGGCTGATATGCCAGGGGATGTCAGGGTCCACATCGACGATGAACCGTGCGATCTCTGTCAATTCTTCGTTCGAATCATTCTGGCCGGGAATGATCAGGGTGGTGATCTCCACCCAAATACCAAGAGTCTTCATCAACCGGATGGATGTACAAACAGGCTCCAAATGAGCCTTGCACATTTCTTGGTAGAATCTGTCACTGAAAGACTTGAGGTCGACGTTACAGGCATCGAGGTAGGGATTAATGGTCTCCAGGGCCTCAGGCGTCATGTAACCATTGGTCACAAACGAGTTCCCGAGACCTTCTTTTTTGGCGAGTTTTGCGGTGTCGTAGGCAAACTCGAAGAACACAGTGGGCTCTGTGTATGTATATGAAATGCTCTGACATCCTTGATTTCTCGCAGCCCTCACCACCTCTGCAGGAGAAGAGGATTCGCTGGAGCCAGCATCCCCCTTTCGCTTCGATTTTTGGGAGATCTGCCAGTTTTGACAAAACGGACATCGAAAATTGCAGCCGATCGTTGCGACAGAAAAAGCAGTCGAGCCGGGCAAATAATGATACAGGGGTTTTTTCTCTATGGGATCCACATGGGCAGCAATCAATTCTCCATAGACGTGCGTAAAAAGATTGCCCTCTCTGTTTTGTCGTACGCCGCAGATGCCGAACTTTCCTGGAACGATCTCGCAGCGATGACTGCACAGGTCGCAGACCAACCTCTGCCCATCCAACGAGCGGTAGAGCATGGCCTCTTTAAGCATATGCCCTATCCTTTCACTTCATAAATCTCAATAAGGTTCCCTTCAGGATCTTTGACAAAATAGATCATTCGACCTGAGTGTTCGATCTCCATGACAGGGACGCTTTTCTGTTTGAGATCTTGAACAAATTGTTCCTTATCCTCCACTCCCATGCCCCAATGATTGTACCCAAGAGTAGCAGATTTCCTTTTGTGCGTTTGAAGATCGGTGAGGGAAAAGACCTCGAGGACCAAAGAGCCGCGCCTGAGTTTTGTGAGATAACAGGGGGAAGGAATATTAAATATCTGGTCTACCAAGTCGGCCGGGAGAAGTCGTGTCTCTCCCTCTTCAAACCCTAAGCACTTTATATAGAACTCCTTGAGCTCATTGGGATTCCTCGCCAGAATCCCGAAATGATGGCAAAAAATGTTCATGGACTCATCCGTACGCAAAGATCGCTTATAAAAACAATTTACCAGAAATTGGGCTTTAATGATAGCCATACGGAATCTCTCCAAGCGTCCCTAAAACCATGATGGCATAAATTCACAATGCGTTATTGAGTGTCCCAATTGTGTGGTTGAGAAAACCGTGAGAAGGGCTCTAGGCGGGCATGGTACATCTCCCGGCGGGAGATGTGAGGAAGGCCCCCACGTCCGAGCGAAGTTTCCTCGCTGGGGAAACTGAGGAGGAATTTCGTTTTCGAAAACACCAATTGGAACACTCGAAAATTCTTCCCATATGGCTTTGCAAATGATTCCAGGATCAGCTTTGGCTGGAAGATTGGAAAAAGGGACAGAGATGGCCTAGAGGGCATTCCAAACACCGGGGTTTTCGCGCCTGACAGACCTGCCGGCCGTGATTCACGAGCATGTAATTAAAATCGATCCAGTCTTCTCTAGGAACGATCACCAACAGGTCCTGTTCGATCTTGTCGGGATTCTTTTCGCTGCTCAGCCCCAGTCGCCCCGAAAGCCTCTTGACGTGAGTGTCCACGGCGATCCCTTCGGACTTCTGATATCCACTGGACAGTACGATATTCGCTGTTTTTCTCGCTACTCCAGGTAGAGTGATGAGGTCTGCCATGTTATCCGGGACTTTGCCCGAAAAATCCTCGACGACCTTAGTGGATGCTCCGATGATATTTTTGGCCTTGTTCCGAAAAAATCCTGTAGAGCGGATCTCCTCCTCCAATTCTCCCTGGTTCGCCCGCGCAAATTCCTCAGCGGACTTGTACTTCTGGAAGAGCATGGGAGTGATCTGATTGACTCTCTCATCCGTACATTGGGCGGAAAGGATGGTTGAAACAAGGATTTGTAAGGGATTCCTGCATGTCAGAGCGGTGCGACTCTCGGGATATGTCTGATGCAAAATCCGGATGATCTCTTTGATGCGTTTCTCTGCACTTTCCAATGTATAACCTCTTCAAACCGGAAGTATTCTTGAAGGCTCCCTTCTAAGCACCCAAGTCTTTTCTGAGCTGGATGAAACGGAGAATATCCGTACGGCAGATGATTCCCTCTACTCTATCGCCAACCATCACTGGGACTTGATGGATCTCTTTGGCCGTCAAACTGTTCAGGATAGCGCTTCCATCGGAATCGAGGGAAACAGCCTCTAATTTATCACGAGGGGTCATGATCTCTGCGACAGGTGTTTGTGTCCACTTTGCGCGAGGCACTGTTTTGACATCCTCCAAGCAGACAATCCCCTTAAGAACATCGTTATCCTGGACTAGAAACACACGTTCTTTCTGTCGGAGAATGTAAACATCGACCAGATCTTGTACAAGCAATGTGCTGGGGACTGTATGGAAGTTCTTGGTCATCAATTCTTTTGCGCTCACGCCTTTGAGCAGTGACTCAACCATCACCTGTTGGTATCCTCTGACTGCAGCGCTGTGGAGAAACCAACCGACAAAGATCAACCAAAAGCCAGTAAGATCTTGCCTGAGAATTTGAAGAATACCGGCAAAGATCAGGAAAAAAGCAAAACCCTGTCCCACCCGTGATGCGATCTTTGTCGCCTTTCTCAGATCACCTGTGACTTTCCAGATTATGGATCGCAGAACTCTTCCGCCATCCATTGGAAAACCCGGAAGGAGGTTGAATACAGCCAGGATGATGTTGATCATTCCTAAATAGGAGACGACAGCCCCAATGGTTTCGCTCATTCCTTTCAGAAAAAAAGAAAAAACGAGCGCTGCAAAACCAATGGCAAAACTGGTCAGAGGGCCGACTAAAGCCATAAAGAATTCTTGCACGGGCTGTTTGGGTTCTTCACTGATCTGCGCCACGCCACCCAGGATAAAAAGAGTGATGCTTTTGACCTTCTCGCCCTGTGCTATTGCAACAAGCGAGTGAGACAGTTCGTGGACCAGCACAGAAGTGAATATCAACAGACTTGTCACAAGTCCGATCAGCCAAAGCTGAAGGGGGGGCCAATCGGGAAACTTCTCAGGAAAATAGGATGAAGCCAGGGACCAGGTGAATAGGATCAGAATGACAAACCAGCTGGAGTCGATACGGATCTCTATGCCCGCAATCCTCCCCACGCGCCATGCATGCTTCATCTTATTTTCCTCACCCAATACGGATCATTTTCTCGATAGCCCCTTTTGCCCTTTGACTAACATCATCAGGCACATCGACCTTGAAAACCATTTCCTTGAGTGATCGCAACACCTTGGACAAATCGATCTTTTTCATGTTCGAGCAGATGGCGTGATCTCTTACAGGAATAAAGTGGGTCTCGGGATTGAGCTTGCTAAGGCGGTGGATGATGCCCTCCTCGGTTCCCAGAATGATATGTTTTTTATCCGTAACCTGCGCTTCCTTAACCATTTTTCCTGTGGATAAAACCTTATCGGCCAGGTCAATGACCTCCGGGCGGCACTCGGGGTGAACCCACACCTCTGCTTCAGGGAAGAGATCTCGTTTTTCTTGGACATGCTTGGCTCGAAAGTTGTGGTGCACATAACAGTATCCATCCCAAGCGATGACTTTTTTATCCGTAAAACGGGCGACATAAGCGGCAAGATTCTTGTCCGGCGCAAAAAGGATCGTATCATCCTCGATGGATTCCATCACTTTTAGAGCGTTGGAAGATGTGCAACAGATATCACACTCAGCCTTGACTTCTGCTGATGTGTTGATATAACAGACCACTTTCTTTCCGGGGTATTCCCCTTTCCAATGCCTCAGCTCCTCAGCGGTGATCATGTCTGCCATTGGACAACCGGCTTGGATATCGGGAATGAGGACGGTCTTATCCGGGGCCAAGATCGCCGCCGTCTCCGCCATGAAATGGACTCCACAAAAGACGATGACATCACAGTCCAGTTTTGCGGCCTCACGGCTCAACTGAAGGGAATCGCCGACAAAATCAGCGATGTCCTGCACATCCGGTATCTGGTAATTATGGGCGATGACAACTGCTTTCCGCTCATCCTTTAACCGTTCGATTTCGTTGATAATCTCTCTTTTCTCCATGTTTCTCACTGTTCATGCCTATTAGCCTGGATTATTCACGAGTCGAGGCCAACCCGCCCCACCCTAACATAAAGGTTGAGGCAATGGCCCACGAAGTTTGGTTGGTTAGGTCGGGTCGGTAGTGAACTACCGCGAGCCGTCCCAACCTACCCGGGCTACAACGAAGGCTTTGTAGTGAAATCGGCGGGTAGGTTGGGTCGGCGCCCAAAGGGTAAAAAATGTCGATTACACACAAAAATCGAGTGAAAAATGCGATGCCAAAAGAATATTCCAAAAAGACAATATAATATTCTGATATTAGGTTTGTTAAAATAAGTATCGACATTTTTTATGAATAATACAGGTCAGTCTTTGACTTTTTTTACATAGACCTTATAGATATCTCCATCCTCTTCTAAACCCAGATATTCCTGTCCTGTCTGACGACACCAGGCTGGCATATCTTCTTTGATGCCCGCATCCGTGGAGACGATTTCAAGAATCTCACCTAGCTCCATCTCTTTGATCTTTTTTGCCGTTTGAATGATGGGCATGGGACACAGCAAACCATAACAATCCAGGGTTTCATCGGCAAACATGTATTTTCTTTTCCGAAAAAAACTAAACCCTGACCTTAGTAGCGCCGCAGTGAGGACACTTTTCGTCCTCTTTGCTGAGCACTCTATCGCAATCGTCACATCTATCGAACTCAACATGACAGCTCCTGCAGACCTCCTCAAGGCCTTCAACAGGACCTTCACAATACGGACAGGAGCATTCTTCCTTATCTTCTTTTTCAGCTTTTTCGCCGGATTCTTTCTCGGGATCCAGTTTTTTTTCTCTATAATTCTCGATAGCCTTATGCAGCGCGTCCGCCCCTAAGTTCGAACAGTGAAGCTTATTCTTCGGCAATCCGTCCAACTCTTCGGCGACATCGTCGTTGGTGATGGCCATCGCTTCCTCCAAAGTCTTGCCTCGGGCCATTTCGCTGACCATGCTGGACACGGCTATCGCCGCTCCGCAGCCGAAGGTTTTAAACTTGACATCAGCGATGCGGTTGTCCTTAACTTTGATATAGAATTCCATCATGTCGCCACAGACAGGATTCCCAACTTTTCCGACTCCGTCTGCATCTTGGATGGTTCCCACATTCCGGGGATTCTGGAAGTGATCCATCACTTTTTCGCTGTAGATCATATTGTCACTCCTCTTCTTGATTGGGATAAAGGGGAGACATTTGTCTCAACCTCTCTATGATTTCTGGGAAGACTTCAAAAAGATAATCAATATCGTCAGTGGTGTTCTTTTCCACTAAGCTGAAGACCAAAGAGCCTTGCGCTGTGGCATGGTCCAGCCCCATGGCCAGAAGGACATGAGACGCCTTCAGGGCTCGAGACGTGCAGGCAGACCCGCTGGCAGCGGCAATACCCTTCATATCCAAGTTCAGGAGCATGGCTTCACCCTCTATGAACTTGACGCAGAAACTGGAGTGATGAGGGAGTCTGTTTATTGGGTGACCCGTGAGAATCACATGCTCCATCTCTTGCTCCATGCGCTGAATGATCGTGTCTCTAAGGGGCCTGACTTTATCTGCCCAAACGCCCAATTCCTTCTGAGCTATTTCGGCGGCTGTTCCTAATCCGACTATGCCTGCGATGTTTTCTGAACCCGCTCGTTTACCACTTTCCTGGATGCCCCCGTCGATTTGGGGAAGGCAGCGCGTTCCTTTTTTCAAGAAAAGAGCTGCACTGCCCGTAGGTCCATAAAACTGATTCGCGGCAAGACTCAGGGCATCGACACCCAGGCTTTTTACGCTTACGGGTATATTACCCACGGCATCCACGGCATCCGAATGACACAAAACTCCCTGCTCTTGACAGACTTTGGCTACGGCTGCTACAGGTTCGATCGTTCCCACTTCGCCATTAGCAAGCAAAACGGAAACGAGGATCGTCTCCGGAGTAATGGCCTTTCTAACATCTTCAGGATCCACGAGCCCAAACTGGTCCACGGGGACTTCAGTGACAGAGAAGCCGGATTTTTCCAAGCTCTTCACGGAGTGTAAAACCGATTGATGTTCCACGGCAGACATCACAATATTTTTTCCCTTTGTCCTCTGAGCAAGAGCCATGCCCTTGATGGCAAAGTTGTTGGACTCAGTCCCGCTGGAAGTGAAAAAGACTTCCTCAGTTTCCGCCTCGATAAGCTGTGCCACCTTTTCTCGGGCAGATTCAATGGCGCTCGCAGTCTCTTGACCAAAAGAATGCAGGCTCTGCGGATTGCCGTAGAACTCATTCAAATAGGGAAGCATGGCCTCCATGACCTGAGGAAACACAGGAGTTGATGCAATATGATCAAAATATACTCTTCTCATCGTACACTCCCCCATCCAAACAGTTACACGGATTCAACCTCTTTGATCTCGGGGATTTCTTGTTTCAACACGCGTTCGATCCCCATCTTAAGAGTCATCTGAGACATCGGACAGCCTCCACAGGCGCCTGTTAACCTAACTTTCACGACGCCGTCTTCAACATCGACGAGTTCCACATTTCCTCCGTCTGCCATAAGGGAAGGGCGGATTTTATCTAATGCTTTCTCTACTTTTTCTCTCATTCTTATATCTCCTTTATATAAATCATTTCATTAAAATGATCACTCAAAGTCCTTCATTATAGCATCGAGTTTTTTTTCATCAACATCCAACGCGGTCAGTACGATCGGTGTGTCACTGGGCAAACTCAAGTCGTCAAAAGATGGCCGCTCCTCTTGATAGAGCAACCCTATGGGAATTTTGCTCCGATCAGAGAGCACCTCCAGCGCTTTTTTTTTGGTTTTGGCGCTGTAATCTGTGTCGTCATCCAGATTGACGATGTTTTCCTTGAACCATTTGTAGGTGTTTATCTTGTTGTGGGTGACACAGGGACTCAGCACCTCGATCAAGGAAAATCCGTTGTGTGTCATACCCTCAATGATCAATGCCGTCAAATGTTCGGGAATCCCCGAGAATCCACGGGCTACGAATGTCCCGCCCGACACAATGGCCAGTCGAGGTCCATCTAGCGGGGTTTCTTTAGAGCCGAAGGGCGAAGAGACCGACACATACCCTTTTTGGCTCGTGGGAGAGGCCTGACCTTGTGTCAGGGCATAAACACGATTGTCTACAACAATGCAGGTTATATTTACATTTCTTCGATTGGCGTGGATAAAATGGCCCACGCCGATGGAATAGGCATCTCCATCCCCGCTCACAGCCAGGACTGCCAGGCTTGAATTTGCAAGCTTGATGCCTGCTGCCACTGGAAGGGCTCTTCCGTGCAACCCATGGAATCCATAAGCATTAAAATAATTATTGAGCCGCCCATGGCAGCCAATGCCCGTCACGATCACCATCCTCTCGGGAGGAATTTGGAGAGACGCAGCTGCCTTTTTCAGAGCGGCAAAGACGCCATAGATGCCACATCCCCGGCACCAAGTGGGATCATGGAGATGATAGCTGTTTTCCTTCATCGTTTGAGCACTCCAAGCACTCCTTCTGCTATCTCAATGGGCCTAAACGTATGACCAGAATATTTATTGATCTTATGGACACGGGAACACTCGACGCCCTGGCCCTGGATCAATTGGCTCAATTGTCCAGAATAATTATTTTCCACGACAAACACAGTGTTGCAGCTACTCATGAATTTTTCGACCTCTGCAGCAGAAAAAGGCCAGAGAGTGCGAACCTGCAGATACTTGGTCGAGATCCCTTTTTCCTCCAGTTGATCCATGGCCTCCCTGATCGGACAGACCGTGGACCCAAATCCGATGATCCCGATATCTGCATCCTTCTTCCCCCAAAGCTTGGGTGGGATCACATCTTTGGCAGCGATATTCAGTTTGGTCATCCGTTTGTTCATCATTTTGATGCGGATCTCTTCATCTTCATCACGATAACCTTTCTCATCGTGTTCGTTTCCCTCCACCATGTGGATTCCATTAGCCATAGAGGGAACGACTCGCGGTGATATACCGTTTTTTGTGAACGCATACCTTTTGTAATCCTCTATCTTGAGAAGTTCATCTTGGGAGAGGAGTTTGCCCCTGTCTATGGCCACTCGGGATAAGTCGAACTTTTCTACTGTATAAAAATTCTGACCATAGTTCTGTTCTGTGAGCAAGATCACAGGACACTGGTATTTCTCAGCAAGGTTGAACGCATCGGTCATGAAATAAAAACATTCTTCGATGGTGCCTGGGGAGAGGACTATTCGTGGGAAATCTCCGTGCGCGCCGAACACCCATTGATTCAAGTCAGATTGTTCGGGCCGGGTCGGCAATCCTGTACTCGGGCCGACTCGCTGCACATGCGCTACAACTAAGGGGATCTCAGCCATCCCAGCTAAACTGAAGCCCTCCATCATCAAGGATGCTCCTGGGCCTGAAGTTGAGGTCATCGCTCTCACGCCTGAATAGGCAGCTCCCAATGCCATGTTTATGGCTGCGATCTCATCCTCTGTTTGCACAACTAAACCATTAAATTCATGGATATGTTTGAGAAGCCACTGCCAGATTTCAGTGGCCGGACAGATCGGGTATGCGGCAAAGAAACGGCATCCGGCAGCAAGAGCTCCCAAGGCGATGGCTTCATCTCCAGATATAAAAAGCCTGCCCTTATCGGGCCTCGCCACAAGAGAGTGTCTCTCCTCTTTTTTAATGATCTTTTCCGCTTCGTCACATCCAAGCTTCAAAGCCTGGATGTTCTTTTCGACGATCTCTTTACCTTTTCTTTCGAGGAAAACCTCAGACAACACCTCTTCGATGATCTTCAGGTCCAGGTCTAGAATGTAGCACAGACTTCCCAGGAGTATCGTGTTCTTGAAGATCTCACTCCTGAAGTTCTTTATGGCCAGCTCTCTCATTGGGAATTTGTGGAACGTCCGGCCTCTTTTTGGGGAAAGCCGGACACTTTCTGTAACGCCTCCCTCGCAGAGGATAACGCCATTTTCAGCGACAGATTTGATGTGCCTGAGGATAGAATCACAATCAAAAGCCATGAGCACATCGATGTAATCACCCCGGCTGTAAATCTTATTCAGGCTTGCCCGGATCGTATAATTTGTGGCTTCTCCTCTGATGTTTGACGGAAAATCCCTGTAGGTGACGACTTCCCATCCTTGCCTTTTCAGGATCTTTCCGAGGACATTCCCGGTAAAAAGCACACCATCCCCTGCATGTCCTGCGATCATGACTTGGATATCGCTAATCATTGTACTTTTTTATGCTGAAGTTCCAGAAAACCTACCGAAATAGTATAACATTTACTCTGCCAATTCCAGCGGAATCAAAGATTGAAGAGACTTGTCCAAAAGCATTCTCTCCTGAAACAGGAGGCCTCCGTAACAAAGCTGATTCCCATCGACGCGAAGGACGTCTTCGCTAAAATTGCGTTTTCTGTCTAAACGATCTCTCTTTGAGGGGCTACCTGTCAGACCGCTTTTCTGAATCCTCTCTTTTTCATTGGCTTATTGCAGCAGAGAATAACATGCTCTTCCACACATCCGCAGAATTCATCAACGATCACTCGGAAGCCGCATACATTGCACTCGTATTTCAGGTCTTTCTGGGCTTTCGACGGAGTTTTTCTCTTAGGTGCGGCCTTGACTGTTTTTTTCGCAGTGGTAGTCTTTGCAGATTTCTTTGCTACTGTTATTTTCTTGGCTGCAGCTTTTGCTGGTTTCTTCGCCGTTTTTTTCTTTGTGGTTTTTTTTGCTGGCATTTAGGGCCTCCCTATAACTGAGATTTTATTTTTTCAAATAATATATTTATCATCATTCTCATTCAGAGTCAAGACCTTATATATCCTATCATATTTATAGGATTATGTCCATGCTTCAAATCATAGATCTTTGACCATCGTAATAATGAATGACTTAGATTAACATTTGCTTTATATAGAATTAGAGGTGATGCTTTGAGCGACATAAAGGAAGATTTAGCCTTCCTCGATTCACATTTGAGGGAACCCACCGAAGGTGGGCGTTGAGGACTGTTTGAGCACGAGAAAAATTGAGATGTGTGGCACTTCGAGGTAGTTGCTTATAATGCAGAATAAAGGTTAATGTGCGCAGATCCGCAGACGCCTAATAAGAAAAAGGGGGGCCATCCGGTGAATAAATCAATGGGTGGGAGGGCGGCGTGAAAAATCTGACAGGAGCGAAAACATCTCCTCTAATTCTATCCTAAGGTAATTTAACCTAAGCTATTTCGGCCCTTACCTTTTCGAGGTCGATTATACCGTCGAGCTTGTTATCGCGGAAAATCGTTTCGCGCCGTTCCACTCCAGTCGAAACGATGGATATTGGTGTCTCGACGAGATCCTCAATACGTGAGACATAGTCTTTGAATTCCTGGGGGAGTGTCTTAAACTCCGTGTTTTGTGTGACTGAGACGCTCCATCCTTTATGCGCATCATACTGCGGTTCCACTTTATCGAGAATCCAGCTTTCTGTAGGGAAATTTTTCATTACGGTCCCTTTATATTTGTAACCCACACAGATCAAGATCTCATCAACTCCGTCTAACACATCCGATTTTGTCAGGGCAATGGATGACAGCCCGTTTAAACGGCAGGCGTAGGAAATGGCAACGGCATCAACCCATCCACACCTCCGGGGACGGCCGGTTGTGGCACCAAATTCTTTTCCCTTCTCGCGGATGTATCGGCCCCACTCGTCATGGATCTCGGTCGGGAAGGCTCCCTCTCCTACACGAGTCGTATAGGCTTTGACTATGCCGATCACAGCATCGATCTTGTCAGGGCTGATCCCCAAACCCGTACACACTCCTCCGACTGTGGAGTTCGATGTGGTCACATAAGGATACGTACCGTGATCGATATCCAGAAGTGCTCCCTGAGCACCTTCAAAAAGCACTGATTGGCCGGCCTTTAATCGTTCATTCAGAACAAGAGAGACATCTTTGATGTATTTCCCAATTTCAGCGGTATAACCCGCGTATTCATCAAAAGTTTTCTCCGGATCGATCAATGGCGCTCCGAAATGAGCCAAAAAAATGTTCTTCTCCGCGACATTCAGCTCAATTTTCTCTTTGAGCAGCGACTCATTCAGAAGGTCGCCGACCCGGATCCCACAACGGGCCATCTTATCCACATAAGCGGGACCGATCCCTCTCATCGTTGTCCCGATCTTTCTTGTGCCCATTCTCTCTTCACAAACTTTCTCCCAAGCAGAATGATAGGGCAGAATCAAATGGGCATTCTTGCTGACCACGATGTTTTCGCCCACGTCCACACCCAGTTCTCGCAGCTCGGCGATCTCTTCAATAAATGCTTTCGGGTCGAAAACCACACCATTCCCGATCATGCAGAGCTTACCCGGGTGGAGGATTCCTGATGGGATGAGATGGAGGACAATTTTTTTGCCGTTCACATAAACCGTGTGCCCGGCGTTATGTCCTCCCTGGGATCGGGAGACGACATCAAAAGATGGAGTGAAAAGGTCAACGATTTTCCCCTTGCCTTCATCGCCCCACTGCATGCCAAGAACAACACAATTCGCCATAAATATCCCTCAAAAGGCATCTGAAATTTGTCAAGAAAAACCAATGAATTCTGAATTCTATCAGAAGTCAAACAGATTCACAAGGCTCAAAAACTCACAGCAATCTGAACCAAGAGCATGTCATTTTTTTTATCGAAGCTTTTCTCTCGGTTAAACTGATATTCTAGCTTGAAAAAGGCCGTTTGGGAAAGGTTGTAAACCGCGCCCAAGGCCCAACGCTCTCTATCCTCGGATATTCCGAGTCCGGGAAGCAGCGGATAAATAGAACCGTCCCCATGAAAAGGGTCTTCATAGTCATAATGCTGATAACTTGCCACTGGCCAGAGCCCCTGAATATTAAACGTCAAAAGCGCAAAATATCCTTTTCCTGAACCGTTTTCATAACCTGCGGGGTTCTCGTTGTCAGCCCATGTGTACTCACATAACAACTGGTAATTCTGACTGACAAAGGAAACATCTAAACATTGGAGAACCAAGTTTCGGCTGTTGTCATCGTCGTATTTCCCTCTGTAATAGGAGTATCCAACTTCGAATTTCTGATCGACATTCCACGCCACTCTCCCGCCGAATCCCTTATCTCTGTTGTTGTCCTTAAACTGCTGACCCTCATGGAGCCAGTCGCCCTCAGTAAGGCCGTTCCCCACATAGGCTGAATAGAGCAGCCCGGCGATCGTTCCGGACACCTGGACTCCGATGTCTCGCCACATCGCTGGATAAAAGTACTTAACATTCATGGGCGGTTCGATAAGAAATGTCTGGTAAGCACGGCTGTTTTCGTTATATTTGCCAAACGGAACGAGATAAAGACCCAAGTTGAAGTTGAAAGCATTGGAAGCAGAGAATCCCAACAGGGTTTGATTTAATTCTACTTGAGTATCCTGTTGGAGCACCACCTCGGCCACATAATTCACATTTGCCGCGAGAAAACCCGAAAAAATGAGCCCCAGTTTTGGATTCTGGAAGGTTCGATAAGGATAAACACTTTCATCCTGACCATCCAGATAATCCACCGAAAGATACCCATTGATGTTGAATTGATTATTCTGAGCAGAAACTAGATTGGCACAGAAAAAGACAAGAACAAAAAGAACATATTTTTTCATATCACAGAAAAGTCAAACTCATCTTCCAATAGGGCTTCCTTCCACTCATTGACATTGGCCTTTTTTGTAATGATACGCGTGATATCGCTCACACCCTCTTTAGTACCCATCCAGATCGCTCCGACTATGATCCCATCCTGAAGGACGACCTTTTTGTAAATCCCCTCTTCCCTTATCTCTTTTCTGAACTCTTCGAACTCTCCCTCCTCTGGATTCACCATGCCTATAGAAGTAAGATGGACACCCATGACTTTGAGTGTGTTCGAAGGGATCGTGCCCAAATACTTTTTTTCCTGACCGAAGACGTTGTGAGCTGCCGAACGCGCCTGGTCGAACGAAGCTGGTATGATCCCGTATATTCTGCCTTTGTATTGAACGGCATCGCCCACTCCATAAATCAAAGGATCACTGGTCTGAAGATATTCATTGACGATCAATCCACGATCCACTTCAATCCCTGCTTCCTGAACCATGGAGATGTTCGGTCTCGCTCCTGCGGCAACCAAAGCCATGTCCGCTTCCCATTCATCCCCCCCCTTGAATCTCAATCTGCGGACTTCTTCCCGTCCCAGAAACTCCTCGGTCACCGTGCCCACTCTCACCTTAATGCCCATCCTCTCGATATGGTGTTGCAGAATGGATGCACCTTGCTTATCCAGCTGTCGTGGCAGCAGCCGGTCGAAGAACTCGACCACTCCGACCTGTGCGCCCCTTGTGCTAAGGGCTCTGGCGATCTCAAGCCCCAGAAGCCCTCCACCGATCACCACAACATTCGGATGATCGGCCAGGTACTCCAAGATCCTATAAGCATCATCTAGGTTCCAGAGCGTGAAAATCCCCTTTTTTTCTGTTCCTTGGAAGGGAGGCACAAATGAAATAGATCCGTTCGCGACAATAAGCCTATCGTATCTCTCCTTGTGCCCTTGATCGAGTTCGATCTCTTGGGACACGGGGAGGATCTTCTTTACAGGTTTAGAGAGGTGGATACGGATATTTTGGCTTGTGTACCAATCTTCAGAAAAGCCAAACAATCTTTCAAAAGGGATCCTTTCGGCAAGAAAATCGATCAGATTCGGACGGGGATAATAATGGTATTTCTCTTCGGCAAACACATCGATTTCCACATCTTGATCGAGTTCCCTCAGAGTTTTGGAAAAGATGATACCAGATATACCATTCCCGACAACGACAATTCGCATATATTTAGATTTTCTGCGAAGGTTTAAGCCATTTTTTGAAAAAACTCTTTACCCACACCGCACTGGGGACAGACCCAGTCATCCGGCAGGTCCTCAAAGGCTGTCCCCGGTGCTATCCCATTGTCAGGGTCGCCTTGCGCTGGATCATAAATGAAGCCGCACGCTGTACATTCCCATTTTTCCATCGTTATTCTCCTTTAAGGATTACTCAATCCTCAATGAAACGATCAATCCCATTCAAGGACATGATCATCATATTCTTTTTCAAGTTTAAGCTTGTGCGTTTTCTCCTGTTGAATGAGAAACTGGAACAGTTTTTTCAGCTCGTCATCTTTGGCATTTTCTTCAAGGTTTGTATAAAGCTCCACAGCTTCATGTTCCTTCTTGGCTGCAAATATGAGCAGGTCCTGGAAGGACATATCCTCGGTTGGGGCTTCTTCAGTTAAATAATCACTGATCTTCAAATCAGGGACTTCTCTGATCTCAAATGATGCGATCTTCTGATCATTGATTCCTTCAAGAAGACTCTTGTGCTTCTTCTCTTCTTCCTGAAGCTCGAGCAAAAGCTCTGCCAAGCCGGGAGATTGTGTCAACTCGCTCATTTTTCCATAGGATGCGATGGCTTCCTCTTCCCTGGAAATCGCAAATTTCAAAATATCTTGAAAGTTTGATAGGTCCATGGTCGCTCCTGTCTATTTTCTCCCTTGTCCGATTTTTTACCGCAAAGTAAGAACGGTAAATTATTATAATGACTTCGCCTTGCATTTTCCAGCGTATTCGATTATTATTTTTCTCTAATGAAAACAAGAGCTATTCTCAGTCTAATCTTAGGCTGGTTCATTCCAGGCCTGGGCCACGTCTTTTTAAAAAAATACGGTCGGGGTTTGGTCTTTTTTCTCTGTATCTCCTGCATGGCCGCTCTTGGCCTCCTTATAGGAGGGAAGATCTACTCCTTTCAGACAGAAAACCCTCTGACCATACTTGCTTTTTTCTCTGACCTTGGGATCGGAGCTCTCTATTTCTTGTCTAAAATCATTACAATCGGGCTCGGGGACATAAAGGCTGTGACATTTGAATTCGGGACTGCTTACATCGCGGGTGCAGGACTTTTGAACTATCTCGTTGCCTTGGATGCTTTTGACATCGCCTCGGGGAAAAAGAAATGATACTGAAAAGCCACATTCTATCGATGGTCTTGTATACATTCTTTGTCTGTGTCGTCCTGGCACTCATAAGAAGAGGCGAGAGAAAAGCCCAGATCAAATACGCTCTATCCCTGTTTATCATCATGGTCATCGGAGCCGTCATCTTCGGCTGGTTTATGTTCCTTTTTATTTAGCCTCCTTCCTGCCTTTGAAACGGAAAATCGATGTGTTATAATCTTCAATCATTCTGTTAATTTGATATGACGGCTGCACCGATAAACAAAAATGGGCCAAAACAGGCCGAACGGATCAAATAGTCTGATATGATCGAGCTATACCACATCTGGAAGCAATACCAAAAAGCGCAGTGGGCTCTTTCGGATATCACATTTCGTGTGGACAAAGGGGATTTCTGTTTCATCACGGGCCCGAGCGGGTCCGGGAAGACCACATTACTCAAGATCTTGTATCGCCAGATTTTTCCCACCGAGGGACAGATCGTCATCGACAACAGGAACATTCTCAAGATCTCCGACCACAAGATCTATCAACTGCGACGACATATGGGGATCGTCTTTCAGGATTTTCGGTTGATCTTTCACAAAAAAGTATTCGAGAACGTGGCTATTGTCCTTCAAGTGCAGGGGGTACCAAGGAAAGAGATCAGACGAAGGGTCTTTAATTCCCTAAGGATGGTCAATCTACACAACAAAATGTGGGAATACCCGGCGCACCTCTCTTACGGGGAACAGCAGCGAGTAGCCATCGCACGGGCGGTCGTCAACAGCCCCAAGATCATCTTGGCGGATGAGCCGACAGGGAATCTTGATACGGAATTGGCCTTTGAAATTATGAGTTTATTCAAGGATATCAACAAAAAGGGGGCTACTGTTCTCATCTGTACACATGACAGAGAGCTCATCCGGAATTTCGGTCAAAAAATCCTATTCCTGTATAAGGGAAAATTACTGAGAAAGGAAACACTCTAATTTTTCAAAAACTGAAGCATTTTCTGACAGAGACTTCAAACAACATCTGGCAGTATAGAGTGCGCAATTTTTTCTCGATCACGATCATTTGCTTGACTTTTCTCACAGTGGGAGTCTTTCTTGCACTCGCTAACAATCTCGAACATGTGGCCGAACAAATTTCCAACAACATGGCAGCCGTCTTCTTTTTTGACAAGGATATCTCAGAAGAACAACTCAAAGCCGTAGAAGAGGAATTGGAGCAGTCTCCGCTTGTTCTGGAAACGACATTTGTGAGTGCGGAACAGGCTGTGGACAAATTCAGAGAAAAGTTTCCCGAACTTCAGGCGATCATCGAAAATATAAAGATCAATCCATTCCCCCCTTCAATTGAAACGACATTTAAAGAAAAGTCCATCACTTTCAGAGAGGCATCGGGACTCATCACTCGGATCAAAAACATGCCGGGAGTAGAGGATGTCCAATTCAATCAGGAATGGGTCGACCGCGTGAATGCATTCTCCCGATTGGCCAAAGCGGTCGGTTTTTTCCTTGGAGGGATACTGGTTCTGGCATCCTTTTTCATCATCTCCAATGTGATAAAATTGAACGTCTTTGCGAGAAAGGATGAGATTGCAATTCTCCGGCTCGTGGGAGCGACGAACACATTTATAAGAGTGCCGTTCCTCCTTGAAGGAATCACGCTGGGCATTATTGGGGGATTAGTCTCTCTCTTCCTCCTTTTCCTCTTGATAAATTCGATCCCTATCTATTTGGGATCCAGGCTCGGAGTTTTGAACGAGCTGATCAATTTCCGCTATCTCTCGTTCTCCCAATCTATCACGATCATAGCAGAGGGAGGCATTATCGGTTTTCTGGGAAGTCTTACCTCTCTCACACGTTTCTTAAAGACGTAAAACTCTTTACATTCTATGAAAAAGTTGTGAGGCGAGGTGGTGCGCCATGCGAAGGGGTTCAGGGATCCTGTATTTGGAATACTCGAGCACAAGCTCTCGCGAAACCTGAAAATCAATTTTATGGCCAGGAGAGACAAAAACGGGGTTGACTCCTGTACGGGTGCGCAAACAATATCCGACTTTCTCGTTACTGGCATTTTCCAGTTCCGAGTATTCTCCCCTTTCCTCTCCAGGAGATCGAAAAGGAAAAAATGAATTTTTTGCGCATCCGATCGTGCTGATATCCAGAACCACTCCCACATGGGATGCAAGCCCCATCTTCCTGGGGTGAGCGATTCCATTGCCATCAAGAAGTGTCACATCGGGCTTTTTGTAAAGTTTTCGGAATACTCTTAAAAAAATAGGCCCCTCTCGGAAATTCAGGAATCCGGGCGTATAAGGGATGGGGATTTCACCCATTTCCTTTGCGACCTCAACGATTACGAATTCGGGCATCTTGTAGACGACGACAACCACACCGATTTTTCGTTTCTCCTCATCATAGCTGGAGTCCGCTCCAGCTACCAGCTCGACTTCTCGTTCCTCCCAGGTAAGGTCTAATCTGGAAGACAAGCGCTTTTGTGCTTCAACAGCCTTTTTAAAATCGAACACTAAGTCTCTCCTCCTTATGAGTATACTTAAAAACAGTTAATCGTGAAACAGTCTTTATATTCTTTTGCACTGCGATCAGGCTGATGTTTGTCTGGATGTCGTTTTTATATATGGGAGTAGTATAGATAGCCTGAGATACATTTCCAAATCCGTGATGTCATGAATTCACAATAGCGTTATTGAGTGATCAGATTGTGTGATGGAAAAAACCGTGAGAAGGGATGGACGGGCATGGTGCATCTCCCAAGGGGAGATGTGAGGGAATCCCGGATCCGAGAGAAGTTTCCGCGCTGGGGAAACTGAGCGTGTTTTTGATATCATATAATCTGATCCATCGGAACGACACCAAAACGGATTTTGAGTGATAACCTAATGGAAGTTGACATAGAGAAAATCTTGGCTTAAAATTCAAAAATGATACCTATCGGGCAAGATCTGAAACGAGAACGGGAATTGAGGGGAATCTCTCTCAAAGAAATTGCCGAATTCACAAAAATAAACATTCGATTCCTCAGGGCCTTAGAAGAAGACCAATTCGATGTCCTCCCAGGAAAATTTTTCACGAGAGGTATCATCCGGGGATACGCTAAATATTTGGGATTGGAAGAAGAAAGCGTCTTGAACAAATACCACGACGCCCTCCAAATCCTCGACAAGAACGAAAAAGAAGAGGAAAAGACTTTCTCCAAGGGCTCCCCGATAAATATCCGGAATGTGATCCGGATCGCCGCCTTCGGCGCTATTGTCATCGCTGTCTTAGTGGCACTTTTCTTCATTTTCCGGGGTGAAGAAGCTCCTCCTCCGATCCAACCTCCCCCTACAGAAACCACACCTCAAAGAGAGGTAATCCTGCCACCCACCGAAACTGAGCCTATAGAGGAAATCGAGGAGGATATTCAAGAGCTGAATTTGGATATCGCTTTTCATCTCGAAACATGGATTCAAATTTATGCCGATGGCGAACTGATCTACGAAGGTATCAAGTTACCCAGAGGAAAACTTCAGGTTATCGCACGTGAGGAACTCGTGATCGATGTAGGAAATGCAGGAGGGCTCACTTACACCCTGAACAATCAGAGAGGAAAGCCTTTCGGACCGCCGGGAGCTGTGAGAAAAAATATTCGGATCACTTTGGATAACTTTGATGATTTTATCGGTGAATCAGATAATAACGATCAAGTAACACAGGCTATAAAGCCAGAATATGCCGCAGGGAAATGGCTTTCAAACCGCAGATAATAAGATAAAGATGGAAGAGACAAAGAGAAAAGGTCCTCGCGTATTAGGGGCTATCATGGTCACTCTGATCATCCTTTTCTTTGTCGCTCAATTCTTCCTCCGCGAAGCCCAACAATTCTCTCCCACTTCCGTCACTAACGTGCTCCTCCTCTCCCTTCAGATCATTGTGTTTCTCCTTTTTCTCATCCTCCTGTTCGTTTTTGCCCGGAGTTTGATAAAACTCTATCTTGAGAGAAAGCGAAAAGTCGCTGGAGCCCATTTCAAAACAAAGCTTTTAATGTTCTTCATCTCTCTCTCCCTCATTCCCACTCTGTTGCTCTTCCTCTTTTCCAGTGACCTGATCAGCAGGAACATCGAACAGTGGTTTCGAACACCGATTGATACGATCTTGGACGACACAAAAAGCCTCGCTGACGGCTTTTATCTCAACAGTGAAGAAGTCACCCTGCACTATGCCCAACAGATGAGTCAGGCCATACAAGAGCAGAATCTCATCAACATGGAATCCCGGCGGCCCATTATGGAATTTGTCCGCGCCAAGCTGAAAGAGTACAGGCTCGATGAGATCGGAATTTATTTGGGTGATGAGGAATTGTTCTCCTATCTCAACCCGGATCTGCCACTCCAGGATTATCAGGACCTGACATTAAACCTTGTGCGAAGAGCTCAGCTCGGGGAACAGATCAAGCGGATCGATTCGATGGGCAACGGAGAGATGATCCGAAGAGGGGTATCCATTAGCATCCCGGATGTGGGAAATCTGCTCGTTGTGACAGGGAAATTTCTTCCCCAAAACTATGCCCAGCGCATCAACAACATCACGGCTTATGTTCAGAGATACAGTCAGCTCAAGATCCAGAAAAATCCAGTAAAAACTTTTTATCTGATCACGCTGATCTTTGTAACATTGCTCATCATCTTTGCCGCAAGCTGGATCGGATTTCAACTCGCTAAAGGGATAACCGTTCCCATCGAAAAATTGGCAGAGGCGACCAAAGAGGTTTCTAGAGGGAACCTGAACGTCAAGGTGGAGACTCCGGCATCTGACGAACTGGGTATCCTCATCGACTCCTTCAATCAAATGACGTCCGATTTGAAAGAAAGCCAGCACAGCATCGCACAAACGACATCAGAGTTAGCAGCACGAAAACAGTATATCGAAACCATCTTGAACAACATCACCACAGGAGTCATCACGCTCAATGCCGGGGGTACCATCACTACCATCAATCCATCGGCACGCGAAATGCTAGGATTGAAGGAGAAGAACCTTGTCGGAAAAAACTATAATGATGTTCTCGCCGACCCAGAATACACAGAGATCGTGGAGAACATCCAGAGAGGTCTCAAGAAAAAATACCATCTCTCTGACAAGGAAATAAAGATCAGCATCAATGAACAGAGTGCCATCTTCGGGTTGACGCTTTCTCCTCTTAAACAATCAAACCAAGAGTTTTCCGGCATGATCGTGGTCCTTGAAAATTTGACCCAATTAATTAAGGCGCAAAAAGTTGTGGCATGGAAAGAAGTCGCACAGCGTGTGGCACATGAGATAAAAAACCCGCTAACACCGATCCAGTTGTCTGCAGAGCGCATCCTCAAGAACCTCACAAAAAATGACACAGGAAGCACAAACATCATTAAAGAAGGGGCCAACACGATCGTCCAAGAGGCGGGGACGATCAAATCACTCGTGGATGAGTTCTCCACTTTTGCCCGTCTGCCTTCTATCCGGCTCCAAGCAGCTGACATCCATGATGTTATCAATCACACCATTTCGCTTTTTGAGGGGATCTTCTCCGATATCGATTTTGATACGTCTTACTCACCGGATGTTCCATCGTCGATCCAAATCGATCCGGAACAGATGAAACGTGTTTTTATCAATCTTTTCGATAACGCGATCGATGCTATGAACAAAAAGGGAAATATCAACATCAACACATCATTTGATCGTGAACATCAGAACGTCCGTGTGGAAGTATCCGATACGGGTCCAGGAATCTCCAAAAAAGACAAGGAGAAGCTTTTCCTGCCACATTTTTCAACCAAGTCAAAGGGGTCAGGACTGGGTTTAGCGATCGTGAATCAGATCATCAGCGAACACGACGGTGCCATAGACACCGAGAACAATAAGCCTTTTGGAGCTAAATTCATCATACAGATACCAGCATGATCAAAGACAAAATTCTCGTCATCGATGACGAGGCAGGAATCAGGTCCTCACTCAAGGGGATCCTAGAGGACGAGAACTATCTCGTCAAAACAGCAGATACCGGAGAGAAAGGCCTCAACCTGTTAAAAGGGGATAATTTCGGGCTCGTTTTTCTGGACATACTGCTTCCCGAGATGAACGGAATCGAAGTTCTGGAAAACATAAAAAACGCGGAGGATAACACACAAGTCATCATCATCACTGCACACGGATCGATCGACATGGCCGTCAAGGCGACAAAACTGGGCGCATTTGATTTCCTCGAAAAACCCCTAACCCTAGAAAAAGTTGTATTGACTGCAAAAAATGCGCTGAAGCAGAAAGAATTAGAGGAAGAAAACATTCAATTCCGCGAACGGATCAGAGCTAAATATGAGCTAATAGGAGAGAGTGCTGCCATCCAAAAGCTCAGAGAAAAAACAAAGACTGCCGCACCGACAGATGGGAGAATTCTCATTTACGGAGAAAACGGAACCGGAAAAGAACTCGTCGCTCAGCTGATCCACCAGGAAAGCCCTCGAAAAAACAAGCGGTTTATCCAGATCAATTCCGCGGCTATTCCTGATAATTTGATCGAGATCGAGTTGTTCGGCTATGTCAGAGGGGCCCTGCCCAATGCCGTTAAAGACAAAAAAGGGAAGTTGCTCCTCGCTGACGGGGGCACGCTTTTTTTGGACGAGATCGGAGACATGAGCCTGAAGACGCAGGCTAAGCTGGTGAGGGTGATCGAAGAGCAAAGGTATGAGCCAATAGGATCGACAGAGTCCATCTCCATCGACACACGGCTAATAGCAGCCACTGATAAAAACTTGATGCAGCTTATCGCAAAGAACAAATTCAGGGAAGACCTTTACTTCAAGCTGAACGTGATCCCCCTGTACATTCCACCTTTAAGGGAACGAAAAAATGATATTCCCCTGTTGATCAACTACTTTCTAAAGTACTTCACAGAGGAAACGGGAAAAAATCAAAAAACCATGAGCGCAGAAGCCACAGAAGCTTTTATCAACTATTCCTGGCCTGGCAATGTCAGTGAGCTCATCAACGTGATCGAACGGTTTGTCATCATGATCAAAGAGGATGAGATCAGAGCCAATCACCTTTCCCTCCTCGTGGAGCCCATCGAATCCCAGATAGCGCCCAGTCTTACTGAAACAAAATCATTGGAGAATGCCACAGCACAATTCGAAAAAGAATATGTTCACCAAGCGTTGATCAAGAACAAATGGGATCTCACAAAAACGGCTGATGAACTCAGGATCGACCGCAAGAGATTGAATAAAAAAATCATAGATTTTGGCATCACCTTCCTGGGCTAAATCATCTCTTTTCTTTTTTTAAATGCAATTTGAATTTTAATTTGGCACTGATATAATAGAGGAAATTTTTCACCTGAATTACTCATAATATGGGCCGACATTTCGTATCTGCGGCAACCACGGCTCATGAATAATCCAGGTTAAGGACAGGCGATGGAAGCACAGTTCTTAAACATTTTAACAGATATCCGAAATTTCATTTGGGGAACGCCATTGCTAGTGCTACTCGTGGGCACGGGGATTTTTCTGACGATCCGTCTGAAAGGCCTTCAGTTCAGAGGGCTCGTTTACTCTCTCTATCTAGCCTTCATTCAGCGTAAAGAGGATGATAAGGAAGCGGGAGATATTTCTCATTTCCAGGCCCTTATGACGGCATTGGCTGCGACAGTGGGAACGGGGAACATTGCTGGAGTGGCCACAGCCATTGTAGCAGGAGGACCGGGAGCGCTCTTCTGGATGTGGGTCACAGGCCTCTTTGGGATGGCGACCAAATACGCTGAGGCAGTACTCGCCATCAAATACAGGGAAAAAGACGAATTCGGGACCATGAGCGGCGGACCCATGTACTATATATCCAAAGGTCTGGGCATAAAGTGGCTGGGCGTGCTTTTTGCCATTTTCGCTGCGGTCGCCGCATTCGGTATCGGCAATATGGTCCAATCCAATTCTGTGGCCGAGGCGGTGAAGATCTCCCTCAATATTCCCCACTACATAACTGGAATCGTTTTGGCGCTCTTTACAGCCATGGTCGTCCTCGGCGGTATCAAGAGCATCGCCCGAGTCACGCAAGTACTCGTCCCCGTTATGATCATTATCTATTTTATTGGGGCTTTGATCATTCTGGTGCTCAAGATCTCCGTCATTCCCGGTATCTTTGCTCAGATATTCAAGTCCGCCTTTACACCCACAGCTGCATTGGGTGGATTCATGGGCGCCACATTACGCGAGACCATGAGAGAGGGCGTCGCCAGAGGAGTGTTCTCCAATGAATCTGGCTTGGGCTCGGCTCCTATCGCCGCTGCAGCGGCGAAAACACCCAACCCCGTCAAACAAGCGCTTGTCTCCATGACACAGACTTTTATCGATACTCTTGTGGTTTGTACGATGACGGGCCTTGTGATTCTCTCTAGTGGCATGTGGACCATGGATAAAACTGGAGCCGAACTCACGACTCTGTCCTTCAGAGAATCCTTACCTGGCGGGATCGGTGAATTTGTGGTGACCTTCGGCCTTATCTTTTTTGCATATTCGACTATCCTCGGTTGGTGCTATTACGGGGAAAAATCCATCGAGTATCTTTTTAAAGAACGGGCTGTCAAGATCTACCGAATCGTGTTTGTGATCTTTGTGGCGGTGGGTACCATGCTGAAGCTGCAAACCGTCTGGACTCTTGCAGACATTATGAACGGGCTCATGGCTTTTCCCAACCTGGTGGGCTTGATCGGGCTCAGTTCGATCATCGTTGCCGAAACTAATAAATATTTCTACAAAACAAAATAACCTGAATTATTCATAAAAGATTCTGACAAATTAATATCCAAATACTTAAAAAAAATTCAATATCTTATTGTCAGAATCTTTTACCCTACGGGCGCCGACCCAACCTAACCCGCCGATCTCACTACAAAGCCTTCGTTGTAGCTCACTCGCGGTAGTCTACTACAGCTTCGTGAGCCACTGCCTCCACCTTATTGTAAGGGTGGGGTGGGTTGGCCTCGGCTCGTGAATAATCCAGGATGTGTTTATCGTCAACTTAAATAAGAATCTATTCTTATATCCACTTGGATAATAAGTAGGAGCAACACAAATCCTGAAGACAAATTGTCTGTAATTCAGATTTACTGTCGCCAAAAAGTATGATAAGGTGTAGGGCGAAAAAGGTAAGGCAAAACAATGAAAGTTCAATCTCAGAGAATCGTTATCAGCTCCGCACGAAAATTTATCAACATGGGAGCTCTGACGCGTCTCTGGAATCTCATTAAAAACTTCCACGCGGCTGATATCGCCGTCCTCATGAATCATCTGATCTCCAGGGAACGGCTGATCCTTTTCAATGTGATCTACGAGAAAGGAAAAGACAAAGCCGCCGAAGTTTTGAGTGAGCTCGACCCTGAAGATGTGATCCAGATCGTGGAAGCGCTTCCTTTAGAACAGATCGTTGACTTGATGCAGATGATGCCCTCCGATGACGTGGCTCCCATCATTGAGCTTCTTCCTGAGGAATTGAAAGATTCTGTGCTCACCCTCATGGAACAGAAGCCTACCGAAGAAGTCATGGGACTTCTTCATCATGGAGAGGAGACAGCCGGTCGGATCATGTCCCCCAATTTCTACGCTCTGAACGAAAACACGAATATCTCTGATGCCATTACAGCCATGCAGCTGGAAGGGGACGTGGAATCGGCATTCTACCTGTATGTAGTCGATGATCAAGACCACCTGAAGGGTGTTGTCTCCTTGAGACAGCTGTTGTTCGCGCGGCCGAATACTCCTCTCAAAAACATCATGACCACTGGTGTCATAAGCGTCCATACGGAAACGGACCAGGAAGAGGTGGCCCGAAACGTTGCCGACTATAACCTGGTGGCTATCCCTGTCGTCGATGCAGAAAACATCCTGGTCGGAGTGGTCACAGTCGATGACGTGATCGATGTCATAGAGCAGGAAACCACCGAGGACATCTACAAGATGGTGTCTTTGGATACATCCGACAGAATTCAGGACAGCCCTTGGACCTCGATCAAAAAAAGGCTGCCATTTCTTCTCTTGAGCCTGTTGACAGCTTCGGTGGCACCATGGGTTGTCAGTCATTTCAGGGGAAGCATACAGCAAGCCGTCACTCTGGCTGTTTTTATGCCTCTAGTGGCAGCTCTCGGGGGGATTGCAGGAAACCAGACCATCGCCATCATCGTGAGGGAGCTTGCCATAGGCCAGATCGAATGGATCTCAGCGAGGAAGGCTCTGTTCAAAGAAATCCTCGTCGGAATCGGCAATGGTGTCGTGATAGGTACAGTTCTGGGCAGCATCTCATATTTACTGATCCAGAATCTCTACCTGGGGCTCGTTTTGGGGTTGGCGGTCATCATCAACCTTTTTGTTGCGGCTCTGGTTGGAACCATCATCCCCCTGTTTTTGAAATTGATCAAACTGGATCCTGCCCTGGGTTCGGTCAATCTTCTCACCATGTGCACAGACTCCATAGGCTTCGCTGTTTTTCTCGGGCTTGGAACCGTCTTCCTCCAACACCTCACCTGAAGCTCTTATGGCCCGCAAACAATCAGAATCCATCGTTTTGAGATCATTTGATATCGGTGAACAGGATAAGATCATCATCTTCTTTGCCAAAGATGTCGGCATCTTCAAGGGGGTCGCAAAAGGCGCGCGGAAATTCGGGAACAGGTTCGGAAGCACCTTGGAATCCATGTCCCACGTCAATGTTTTCTACTATGAGAAAGAAAACAGAGAATTGGTCACTGTGAGTAATTGTGATCTTATCGAATCCTTCTTTGACACACAGAACGATCTGGACACTTCATTCACACTGAGCTATTTCGCCGAGCTGATCGAGGAATTTTTTCCCCTCCGGTCTAAAGACGATACGTTGTTCCGGCTGCTCCTTTCGGCGCTCCAATCGTTCAAAGCCGGAGCTGACCTTGACCTCACAAGCGCCTATTTTGAAGCCTGGTTCCTCAAACTCAGCGGGATTCTCCCTGATTTCAAGAGGTGTAAAAAGTGTAGGGAAGCGATCTCTTCGGTGAGTTGGCTCGCCCATAACAAAGACGGCGTCTTCTGTGATCGCTGTGTCCCACAAGGAAAAGATGAGATTTCGCCAGAGATCAATGCCCTACTCGACTGGATGAGAAAAAATCCTCCCCCAAAGGATAAGGAGCAACCCTTCGAATCCAAACACATAGCTGCCATTCGGGAAGTGATGCAGAGGATCCTTGTCTTCCATATGGAAAGAAAACCCAAATCGCTTTCTCTCCTGCATAAGAATTCTGAAACAAAAAATGAGAAATAAGATAAAGAACCGAGAAGGCATTCAAGGACTTTCGGGTCCTGAAGGATATAATGAGTAGTGTTTTAAAAAAGGAGGTACAATCCAGATGAAATACCTAAGAAGTTCATTGATCTTTTTTTTGATCCTGAGTTTTTCCCTTATTTCCATAGCCGATGAGGGGATGTGGATGCCTCATCAGATGAAGGACCTCATCCTGCAAGAAAAGGGGCTTCGGATGGACCCTGCAGATCTATACAAGAAGGATGGGACAGGCCTGATGAGTGCAGTCGTCTATCTGGGCGGCGGAACTGGCGAATTTGTCAGCTCCGATGGTCTTATCCTCACAAATCATCATGTGGCTTTTGGAGCCCTCCAGAGAGCTGCCACAAAGGAAAAAGACACCATACAGGATGGATTCATCGCCTGGACGAAACAAGAGGAGATCCCGGCCAGAGGGTATATCGCCGATGTCTTACTCGGTTATGAGGAAGTCACAGCAAAAATCGTGTCCGGAATCAAACCCGGGATGACTCATCGAGAACAATACGAGGTCATCGACAAGGCCAAGAAAAAAATCATCGCAGAAGCAGAAAAGGCAGGAAAGGATATCCGCGCCAGTGTGGCCAACATGTACAGCGGAAACGCCTACTATCTGTTCCGTTTCAAGCGGATCAAAGACATCCGGATCGCCTATGCCCCGCCACGGGACCTGGGTAATTTCGGCGGCGATATCGACAACTGGATGTGGCCGAGGCACACCTGTGATTTCACCTTTTTGAGAGCCTATGTGTCCAAGGACAATGAGGGAGTGGATTACAGCACCGAAAATGTTCCCTACAAACCAAAATCCATACTCAAGATCTCCACAGAAGGCTTCAAAGATGGAGACTTCTCTTTTGTTATGGGTTATCCGGGACGAACATACAGGAACTACACACTCGATGAACTCCGTTTCGACCTCAGGAACATGGGGGACAGAATGGAGCTTTTTAAGGATGTCATCGCTTTTTTCGAAAATGCCGGTAAGGATGACAAGGACATCGAGATCAAGTACGCAGGAATCGTCAAGGGCCTCAACAATGGCTTGAAGAACTACCAGGGGAAATTTGAGGGGATAGACAGGATCGACCTGATCGGGATAAAAAAAGACCAGGAAAAACACTACCAGGAATGGGTGAAGGAGGATCCAGAACGGGAGAAAAAAATCGGGGATGCGATTGTGAACATATCGACCTTCATGGACAAGTACGCCACATATTACACAAAGAACGACCTCATGGGACTGATCGTCAATCCTTATTTCGGCTCCACCCTCCTCTCGCAAGCGAACACAATCTACCGAACAGTCGAGGAAAGAGAAAAACCCGACATAGAGAGAGAGTCGGCTTACCAGGAGAGAAACCTCCCGCTCATCAAGATGCGCATAGAGCTTGCAGAGCGCGGATATCACCTTGCTACAGATAGAGCCTTTTTCAAGCATCAACTCAAAAAACTTTTAGACTCTCCAGAAGAGCAGATTCCTAACGCGTTGAAAGAGTTGATCGCGAAAAAATCGGAAGATGCGATTGACACCTTTGTGGATAGTCTCTACGACAACACGATCCTTGCCGATCCGGAAAAAAGACTCGAGCTTGTCGACAGCAAGCTGGATAACTTGATGGAAGTGGGAGATCCCTTGCTCAAGTTAGCGGCAGAGCTGGAGACAGAGATGAAGGTCCTCAGAGAAGAGAGCAAAGCACTAGAGCAAGAAAGGCTCAATCTCAAGAAAGCCCTTCTCGCCGGATTGATGGAGCAGAAGACTGGGAGGATCGCACCGGATGCCAACTCGACCATACGGTTCACCTATGGATTCATCGACGGATACACTCCGAGGGATGCTGTTTATTATACGTCACAAACAACGCTGGGCGGCGTGGTGGAAAAAGACACCGGAGAATTTCCTTTCCGCGTTCCTGAAAAAGTGAAGGAGCTCTACAAAGCCAAAGACTTTGGCCGTTACGCTGACACAAAGCTCGAGGATATCCCAGCCTGTTTTTTGAACACGACAAGTGTGACCGGGGGTAATTCAGGGTCCCCGACACTTAATGCCAAGGGTGAGCAGATCGGTATCATCTTCGACATGACATACGAGAGTGTGACAGCCGACTATTATGAAGTCCCCGAGCTGCAGCGGACGATCAGCGTCGATATCCGGTATGTGCTTTTTGTCACGGAGAAATTTTCTGGTGCCAAACACATTATTGATGAACTAGAATTCTAGCATTCTTGTCGAATTCCTCATCGTCGTCTATTTTTCCTTAAGCAGCGACTGGTAGTATTCGATCAAGTTGGCTCTCTTATTTTTGTTCTTGAGGTAGATATGAAGGTTTAAAACCTCCTCAGCAATAGCACCCGCAATGGCTCCAATGCCTCTGTGTTCGGGAGGGGGCAGCTCTGCTTCCATTCCCGAACCATATGACATGACATTCACTACCACTTTAAGGGAGGGGAGAAAAAAGTTGCCAAGATACTGTCAAGGGTTTGTCAAGATCAGAAGAACCGCCAGAGGGACTTCAGCGAATGATCTCTAAGGCTTTTTCAAAAAACTCATCCCGCCCCTCAATGATGCCTCGGATCGTTCGTTTGGCTGGCACTGTGGGCTGAATGCCAATCAGATGGTGTTGCGATCCGTCATGTTTGAGCACTTTCATGCCTGTCCATACGATCTGAAAGTCCCCGGGAAGGACAAAGGGATTGATGTTGCCATTCGTTCCAGCAGTGGGCTGTCCCACGATCTCTCCGAGTTTGTAGTGTTCGATGAAACTCAAGAACGACTCGGCATAGCTTATGGCCCGGCCATCCGTGATGAAGGCGACCTTTCCAGTGATATGTGGCTTTTTTGCCACAAGATTCCAACCCATTTTTTGATACCCCACAATGTTCTCTTGGTCCGGGTAGATGATCTGAGGGATTTGCATCCAGGCATTGGAAGTGTCTTTTTCAGCCAAAAGATGGCAAATGATCTCATGATTGCCTTTGGGATAGCCCCGGAGGTCGAATATAACACCGCGAGCACCAGCCAGGTCATTGATCTTTTCTGTGATCTCATTCCAGGGTGCTTGATCGAGATTGACATAGTAGATGTTGTTCTCTAGGGATTCGATCCTGGGCCTAGTCGGTTCAGCCAGCATTTTCTTAAAACTGCGCATTAGCTCGACCTCAAAGGTTTCAGTACCTCTCAGAACTTCAAGTTTTGCCAAGGTCCCCTTCTTACCATACCCGAAGCGGATCAAAGATTTGTATCTCTTCCATTGTGGAGAGCCGGAAATAAACTTCTCCGCATCTAACAGCGTTTGTTCAGCCTGTTTGCCATCGATGTTGAGAATAATGTCCCCCCGTTGGAAGTGATCTGAGTCTTCGGAGGCCGTCACAACGACTTGATCTTCCACCCAATCAACCTTTAGGGGAAGCCCGGCCTGTTCCATGAATACTTTATGATAGACATTGCCATGTCCATCCTGGAGCTTTGCCACCAAACGGCTGAGGGTGTAAAAGAAATCTTCTTCGTTTGTATTGTTGAGAGCCTCTCTCAGTGTGTTTGTCAGCTCTAGATCCCAATCCACATCGACCACATCAAAATAGGGATAAAAATGCTGTAAGATGTTCCAGGCAATGACCACGTCCGCCAAACGAACAAACACATTGTCTGCGCTCGGGATTGCAAAATCGTGGGCCTCCATCTTAGATGTCAGATCATCTAAAGGGTAGTTCTCATTTTTTCTCAATGTCTTCTTTTCTTCACTGTAAAGCGCGAGTGGGATAGAGCAGGATAAACCCGCATCAAGCTCCTTGTTTATGACTTCTCCGACATCAGGAAATTTATCGAACAATTTTCCGGAATAGGTCGTTGACTGGCTTTCCAAAAGCATGCATTTTTCTCCGCTGCGTGCATTTTCGCCTTGGACCTTATACATGTAGCCCGCACTCTGTGCTCCCCAAGACCGGGGTTTTTTATCCATTTCACCTTCTTCGAAGCCTGGATTATTGATCTCTGCGGGTTGCCAATGACCGTTCTCATCCATGACCAAAACCTGAAACTCATCGAACCATGCCTGGCCGTTGCCGCCAAGGATCGCTCCAAAAAAAACCATGACCGCATCATCATCTACGTGGCCCTCAATCTCGTATTCCTTCCATTCCTCAGAAAGGATCGGTCGATCGCTCATGTTGTCGAAAAAACCCATGATGCCGCCTTCTTTGTCCACACGCATCCAGAGCTGAGCTTGATTGCCAACTCCCTTGACTACAGTCCTTGCAGAGGATTTTAGCTTGATTTTTTTCCCCCGAAAAGATCTTGCTTCGATCCCTTGAGTCAAAATCCCAGCCCCCGTTCCTCCGGACAAGACATTTTCCCTATTGAGACGGATACTCATATAGACTGAATTGGAGCTTCCAAATCCTAGGCCCTTATGCTGCCAGGCGACAACCTTGAGGTTATCTGTCTCTTCTGGCAGCCAAGATTGTGAGGCATCTCGCTTGTCATCTGACAAATAAATTCGTGCCATGGGAGCAAGGGGCAAGAACAAGTGTTCTAGAATTGTTTTCAGCTCTTCAGAATCCTTTGCGGCCCTGACTTTTTCCGCACCATAGAAGGCAAGCCTCTCCCAATCGACTTGACTGGCTTCATCTGAAGGATGAAAATACCTCACATATCCATAAAGTTTGGCAAAAGCTCTCAAGTTTTGAATAGTCTGAGTGTCTTCACGAGATCCCTTTGTACGACAGGACAAAAGGAGCAGAACACCCATGAGGAGAAAGCTTAACACTCGTTTTCCGACATTCCACTTCATTTTCCACCTCTGATACAAAATAGGAGACGGTCTTTTTTGTAGGGTCCGTTCCCCGAACGGACCGTTTGGGAAACGGTCCAACAAAAAAAGGGACAGGCTGCTTTTTTAATTACCTCTGGAAAAAGTAGCCTGTCCCCTTTTCTATCAGAATTGGATTAGGAGTGCAAGCGTATGGGAATGGATTTTATTTATCGACGATCTGGTATTCAAAAAACTGCATGCCGCGCATTCTGTCCAAAAGATAGATCTTATCTCCGCTGATAAAAATGTCATCCACAAATTGTTTCACTGGAATCGTTCCGAGCAACACACCCTCTGGATCATACACTTCGAGCCGGAACATATCTGTCTCTTTCACATCCGTGTTTCCTCCGACGGACATATTCATCGACCGGCCGCCTGTCTGGCTCATGGAAACACGAACATTCGTCTCGACCCGTTCCTCCTCTTTGATCTGCCGACTCAAAGTCACGACCCAAACTCTTCCCTTGCTGTCCACAGCGACTCCACTGGCACATCTGTTCATGTCCGGCTGCTCGATCATCACTCTTCCACCGCTTCGTTGGATCCCTCCTTTTGCCTTTGGAGGATCTGTGCTGTAGTTAAGCTCACGGTCGGAATCCCAGAGGAATGTTCCGTCGGGTGTATATTTCTCGATCCTGTTCTGATAATCGAAGGCCACATAAATATTATCGCTCTTATCCAGGATGAAGTGGAACTGGTTTCCCATCCTGTTCATCAGAAAGTCTTTGAAATCATACTGCTTGCCAAAATCCCTTTGAACTTCTCCTTCCATGTTGAGCACTTTAAAAAACTTGGGAAGCGCTTTCTCTTCCTCATCCATCATCCCCATGCCCACGCTGAACAGGCCTGTGCCTCCCATAAGCATCTGCTCTGACCCAAAAGTTCGGACAAGGCCGACGCTGTTTTCGATCATTTTTATGGTCTTCTGCTCCTCGCCTTCGGGAGTAAGGATCTGAATCCTCCGATTCATTGACTCGGATACATACAACATCCCGTTGGAATCGACATCTATGGATTGGGGATACTGGAACTCGCCGGGGCCCTGCCCTTTATTCCCGATCGTCGCCACATATGTCCCGTCAGCATTAAATTTCTGAATCCTGTGGTTTCCCGAATCCAGGACATAAACATGCCCCCCTTCATCAAAGGCCATCGCTGTAGGCATATAGAAGAGAATATTGTCATCTGTGGATTCGATGTCACCGATAGTCTTTATGAATTCCAAAGAGACTTTCGGCTCTTTCCCCCACGTGCCTTCCTTCCCATTGTGGACAACACGAACGCCATCTATGGTTTCTGTCTTTTGGCTGAAGGAAAACGTCAAAGTAAAAATAAACAGAAATACGACAACACCTATCAACCTCATGATATTTCTCATTATCACTCCTCCTTTCTTATAGGTAAACGATAAAATTTAAAAAGCGTTGCACAATCCAAAAAAATTTCTCCCCAAAAGTAAACATATCCTAAATCATCATACTCCAAGAGGATGGTCTTCATATTCCATATTTCTTTTTGAAAGTCAAATGGATGAGCTTGATAAATTGAGGCCGGGAGAGCAGGTTTTTCTATCCAAAAACTAAAAAGATCTTTGTTTTGGGAATGGGAAAAAACCGGTGTTTTCCTAGAAAGAAATTACAATTTTATAATTTTTTCGCAATCTCTGCGAGCAATTTGTCCTTATCGTAAGGCTTTGCCATATAACTCCTCTTTTCTGAATAGGTCAATTTGTTCTCATCCTCTTTCTTTAGAAGAGAGGTCATAAATATAATCGGAATATTTTGGGTAGTGGGGTCCCTTTCCAGAACCAAAGCTGCTTCTCCTCCATCCATCTCGGGCATCATAATATCGAGGATGATGAGATGGGGGCGCCATTGTTTTGCAGCATCGATCGCATCCTTACCATTTGTCGCCATCGAAACAGAATACCCTGAAGATATCAGAGTTTTCTCGAGCATTTTTAAAAAAACATCATCATCGTCAACGATCAATATCTTTGTCTCATCCATAACAACTCTCCTTCAAAATCGTGGGCTTGTTAATACATCTGGGCACAACACAGAAATGCAGATTGTCTTCCCTGCCAAAAATATGAAGGGAGAGAATAATGAGGGTTTTAAGGAAACGTGTTTCCTTGTTTGACAGGTTTATAGGCATTATCTGCAACACACCCTAACCGTAAGTTTAGTCGCAAATACAGAAACAAAATTGAAAAAATTCTGTAGAAGAAAAAATTGACTCTCCTGCATCTGAAGGTTATATTTAATCCAGATTGATCAAAGAAGGAAACTAACATGAGGAAAAACTTAATCCTGCTTATTTTTGTGTTGGTGTGTGTGTTGTCGGTGAATTCATTTTTTCTCAAAACATCACAGCCGAACCACTCTGCCTCTTCCCAAGATATCATAAATGATATCACAATCAATATGTTCGGCTCCCTGCGGGCAGAAGAGGATTTTTCTTTGATCATCGATGGCTACGGCATCCCCTTGGATTGGGTGGTTTACGGCAGCTTTCCCTGGGTCGCTGCCGATCTGGAACTCACAAAACAGAATATCGAGGAGACCCATGCCCGCGGCTTAAAATACATACAGCACATCGCTATCGAAAGGATGTATTCTGACGGGGAAACGCAGTTAGCAGATCGTAGGCCTGAACTCAAAAAATATTGTATCCTTGATATCGACGGGAAAAAATTTATCAACGATTTTGACGGAATCCCAGTCTACAATATGAACCTCAATGAAAAGGGCTGGGAAAAATTTATAAGGTCGGAGATCAAGGTGTCTCTCGATGCCGGTGCGGATGGAATTTTGCTTGATGAAATCCAGGCACACACTTTGTATATAGGATTTGACAGTGGTGGAGTTTTCAATGAGGTTGATATGACAGGTTTTCGCAAATTCTTAAAAACGGTCTATACGAATCAGGAATTGTCTTCGCGATTTGGAATCAACAATATCGGAAGTTTTAATTATCGAAAACACCTCAACACGAATGGATATAATTACACGTGGCGGACAACTCCCTGGGAGGCGCCACTCTACAACGAGTTCAAAGTGTATGAGATCCAATCAACTTTAAAAGTCCAGAAAAACATGATCAACTGGGCTAAAAAATATGCGAAATCCAAATACAACCGTGATATCGTCTTTATGGGCAACACCTCAGACGGGATGGCTTACAGCCTGCCGTTTGAGGTGAACCTGGATGCTGCTTGGTGTGAGTATCCATACCTGTTTTACAATTATCCGCCCCATAATAAAATCATTCCTTCGGCTAAACTGAAAGTGGATGATCGTTGGAAAAAGGGCCTTTACCTAACTCAAGTCCCTACCAATGCCGATCTTGTCACGCGAGGAAACATACCGAACATCGTCAAGGTGTTTTGGGCAGAGGCATATGCGGCGAACGCTGAGTGCAATGTGCCCTATGAAGTGCCGGCCTCGAGCACTCACACTTATTCACCTGACCTTACAGTCCTGGCACCATACTTTCAGTTTATCGATACATACCGTGAATACTACGGCAGTGATTGGAGCTGGAAGCCAAGGGTGGCGATCTTTCATCCGGTGACCTCTTATTTAGGACTTCCCGACAGTTATTTTGGGGCTGCGCTTGCACTTTTTGAAAGCGGTATCCAGTTTGATGTGGTATTTAGCGGTGACGGGCATATGATGAAGAACAATGTCACATTAGAGCAGTTAGAGAATTACCCTGTTATCATCCTATCGAACGCATACTCCATGACAAACAAGCAAATGAATCTGATCCTGAATTACATCGCTAAAGGACATACAGTAATTGGTTGGGGAGATATCGGGCCAGGTGACGAATTCAACAATTACGTTGAGAACCGACCGCGTGAATGGACGGGATTTTGGACTGAGGGTGTCCACAAGCATGGGAACGGCTTTTTTGTCAATGTTTCCAACGATTATCCTGGAGATCAGTACTTTAGAGACCGCAAGCTGGCAAAAAAGAACCTTATGATAGACTCCATCATACCCTATGCCCCGCCGGAAGTGACCTCTACGGCTCCAAAGGATGTCGACTTTCTGGTGTATGCAGACTCTGCCAACGAAAGACTCACGCTTCACATGATCAATTATCGCTACAACATCAAAATAGACCGCATTAAGGCCACGAAAAAGTTTTTTGTGACTATCTCCCTTCCGGTGGATTTTTCAGTAAAGGGGAAGAAAGCGACATTGTATTCACCCGATTTGAACAATCCCAAAAACGTCAAGATCCAGATAAAGGACGCAACAACGATTAAGCTCACAATCCCTAAACTGGAGTACTATAATCTTCTCGTGATCGAATAAAAAAAAACACCTTCTATCACACTCCTGTTCGAATTCGGATATCAATTGTTCAAAACTGAACGCAGGGTGCTCTGTGGGCTCGTTGACTACGTCGAAGAAAACATTGGTATGTTTTTTGCAGTTACGCCATCAAGGGTTGATCCCATTCCCTGGAGAAAAAAATGAGCCGTGTAAAATACATAAACAGACGAAACTTCATAAAACAATCGACTTTTGGGCTGATCGGTGGCGGAGTCATGAGCCGAGCGGGCATGTTGCGCTCAATTCAGCCACAAACTGAGACCGTTTCGGATATGCCTCGGATCCAAGAGTACCGCACTCTAGGACGGACAGGTTTTAAGGTCTCGGATATTGGTGCTGGAGACTTTGATGATGTAGGCCCATTCAGGGCGCTTTTGGATGCTGGAGTGAATTATGTCGACACTTCAGAGACCTACGGCCAACATGGACGAAAGATCGGAGAGGCTATTAAAAGCAGGGACCGAAGCTCCCTCTTTATCAGCTCCAAGCTTATGGCAGATACATCTAGCCGGAGAATCCGGACAATCGGGATCGATAAAGAAGGCTTTATGCAAAGAGCAAATAGAGTTTTGGAAACTATGCAGCTCGATTACCTGGATTGTCTGATGTTATCCAGCCCTGAGACTGTAGATATGCTCAAGACTCCAGGATTTCATGAAGCGACTGAGCAACTAAAGAAAGAGGGCAGCCTCTACTGCCGCCATGCCTGCGGTGTGTGTGAGCCCCACTGTCCACACGAAGTGCCTGTCAACACCATAATGCGCTACGACCACTACTTTGTATCTCAAGGTCGAGAGAAACATGCCATGGCCAAGTATGCGGCCCTTAAATCAACAACAGCCGATAAATGCCAGAGTTGTGCGGGATACTGCGAATTCGCTTGCCCCTATGGTGTGCCCGTGCGGGCCCTTTTATCCACCGCCCATCACACCCTCACTCTGACCTAACAAAACCAAGGAACCTTTGAAACGAGTCCTCCACAAAGGGAGTTATCATATGGGGATCGTGAATAAGCTCCAACATTCTTTCTAATAAGGGAGCAGGATCGAATTTATAGCATCTCTTGCTATTGATGAAATTATAAGAACAATCGCAATTATTTCATATTTTGTCCACTCAACAGTAAAACTGGGTTCTGGGCCAGCGAGTACCGGCGAAGCCATGTCTTGATCGATTGAGATCACCTCTTTATCTACACCGCTGCCGCTCTTAATTCTTATTCCCAGCTCTTCGCCTTCTCTTGGTGTTGGATAATGATTGCCTCTGACTCCCCCGATAGTTGTTACAGTCGTACAGCCTATGAGTGACAGCGAAAAAACGAGTAAACAAGCCGATATTTTTCTCATTTCATCCTTCCTCGTTCATTTGCCTTCTATAAATAAGATAATTCCAATCAGGAAGGAAGTTGTCAGGAAGCTGTTAAGAGTTTGTCAAAAGTTTGTTAAACTCTTAAAAGGAGTAATAAAAAACAGATGGTGGAGCTGATGGGATTTGAACCCACGACCTCTTGACTGCCAGTCAAGCGTTCTCCCAGCTGAACTACAGCCCCACCTGGGGAGTAACATCTTACAGGAAGATGGATTTTCAGTCAACCCGTCCAATCGGAACGGTCCGTTTGGGAAACGGACCCTACATATTGCCTATAACGTCTCGGTCCATTCGGGGAATGAACCCTACATTTGAATGGTCAGTAGGCGAACAGATGTGAATAAATGTCGTCCAAATATTGTATAAAACAATGGAAGACCCGGTCATTTGGAGATCGGACCCAACTTTAAGGGATTAATTCCGACAAAACCGAAGAGTTTTGTTAACAATTATTACAAATCGTGCTAAAATAACAGAGGAAAAGTTTAATGGACAAACCAAGAAAAAAAGGACCAGTTAAAACATACAAAAACCTGCTTTTTTGGGTTGCTGCAGGGATTATCATCATCGTGCTCTGGAGCCTGTTCCAGAATCCAGCAGCCGCAAGTAAACAAGTGAATTTCAGCGAATTTATGGACCAGGTCGAGAGTGACCAGATCGCAGAAGTCTCAATCAGCGGGAACCAGATCAATGGAAAATATGTGGACAATTCCCAGTTCAAATCAGTCTCCCCTACACAGTTCGACGACCTCGTGAAGATCCTTCGCGAGCACAAAGTAAGCATTATCGTCAAAGACACAACCCGTAGCCCTTGGTTCTCCTACCTGTTCACCTGGTTTCCCATCATCATTCTCATCCTGTTCTGGGTGTTTTTCATGCGCCAGATGCAGGCGGGGGGAAACAAGGCCATGTCCTTCGGAAAAAGCCGCGCAAAGTTATTCTCTGGCATTCAAAAGAAGGTGAACTTCCAGGATGTGGCTGGAGTGAAGGAAGCCAAAGAGGAGCTCCAAGAGATCATCGAATTCCTGAAAGACCCGAAAAGATTCCAGAAACTGGGAGGCCGCATCCCCAAAGGCGTCCTTCTTGTGGGTGCACCCGGAACGGGAAAAACTCTCCTGGCAAGAGCTGTAGCCGGTGAAGCGGATGTCCCCTTCTTCTCCATCAGCGGCTCTGATTTTGTGGAGATGTTCGTAGGTGTCGGAGCCTCCCGAGTGAGAGACCTGTTCGACCAGGGAAAAAAGCAGGCCCCGTGCTTGATATTTATCGACGAGATCGACGCTGTCGGCCGGCAAAGAGGCGCCGGGCTCGGCGGCGGCCATGACGAACGCGAACAGACCCTCAACCAGCTTCTTGTGGAAATGGACGGATTTGACTCCAACGAAGGGGTTATCCTCATCGCTGCCACCAACAGGCCGGATATCCTGGACACGGCTTTACTGCGGCCGGGACGGTTCGACCGGACGATCGTGGTCAACATGCCCGATGTCAAGGGTCGAGAAGAAATACTCAAGGTCCATATAAGGAACATCCCGTTGGCGAAAGATGTGGACCTCAGCGTTCTCGCCCGGTCGACACCTGGTTTTTCCGGAGCTGACCTGGCGAATCTCGTGAACGAAGCGGCACTTCTCGGCGCTCGGAACGGACAGGAAAGCGTCATGAAACAGGACCTGGAGAGTGCCAAGGACAAGGTCCTCATGGGTGTGGAGCGCAAAAGTATGATCATCAGCGACGAGGAAAAGAAGAGCACTGCCTACCACGAGGCAGGGCACGCTCTTGTGACAGCTCTCATTCCCGAAGCCGATCCCATCCACAAAGTCACCATCATCCCCCGAGGGATGGCGCTAGGAGTGACGCAACAGCTTCCGCTCGATGACCGCTATACCCTTTCAAAGGCATACCTCGAAGCCCAACTCTCTGTTCTAATGGCAGGGCGAGTGGCAGAGAAAATGTTCCTCAATAAAACCACAACAGGTGCTGCCAACGATTTTGAGAAGTCGACAGAGATAGCCCGGAAGATGGTCTGTCAGTACGGGATGTCCGACTTAGGGCCGGTGACATTCGGCGAACGGGACGATCTGATTTTTCTCGGTAAAGACCTGGCCATGCACAAAAATTTCAGCGAAAAAACGGCAGAACGCATCGATGACGAAGTCAAAAAGATCGTCACTCGAAACTACGATAGGGCCAAAGACATCGTCGATAGTAACAAGGACAAACTTGTACAAATTGCCGAGGCTCTTCTCGAGAAAGAAGTTCTGGATTCGGACGAGATCGATGCCATCGTGTATGGGAAAAAACTAAAAAAAAGGGCCCCTAAGAAAAAGGCAATAAAACCCGAGGAACCCAAGAAGGATTCCAAAAAAGTGAAGACTCCAACCAAAGTGGAACCGGTTCAAACATAAAAGTGAGGAAAGAGTACATTCTCCAGGTTAATGGCAATGATCATATTTTGGGTCGTCGTACCTGGATCATGGGAATCCTCAACGTCACTCCCGATTCGTTCTCAGATGGAGGTTTCTATTTCGAAAAGGATAAGGCGATCGAACACGGATTGCGAATGATATCCGAAGGCGCCGATATCATCGATGTGGGCGGTGAAAGCACACGCCCCGGCTCAGATCCCATTCCTGCAGACGAGGAGCTCAGGCGAGTATTACCTATCATATCGGGCTTGAGGAAGCACACAAAATGCCTGATCTCCGTGGACACTTCCAAATCGAAGGTGGCTGTGGACGCTATCGCAGAAGGAGCCGATATCATCAATGATATTTCCGCTCTCAGGAACGATCCGAAGATGATCGCGGTTGTTGCGCAAGCGGACGCTCCTGTAATCCTCATGCACATGAAGGGCTCTCCTAAGACAATGCAGCGCGATCCTCACTACGAAAACGTACTTTTAGAGATAAAGTCCTTCCTCGAAAAAAAGATAGAGCTTGCCGTCGAGAATGGTATCGATAGAGAAAAAATCATAATCGACCCGGGCATTGGATTCGGGAAGAGGTTTGAGGATAACCTGACTTTGATCAGAAACCTCAATGACTTCGCGACGCTCGACCAACCCATCCTTGTGGGCATATCCCGGAAGTCTTTCATAGGGAAGATCCTGGATCTACCTCCCGGAGAAAGAGAGGAAGGAACGCTAGCCTCTGCTATCATAAGTGTTATCCAAGGGGCTCACATATTGCGTGTGCACGAGGTGGCTCCGATCAAAAGAGCGATCCTCGTGGCCGAAACCATTTTGGATGATATGTGGGGAGCCGGATTGTTCGCACACGAAGGGGAGTTCAAGAGAAGTCATGTTAACTAACATCATCAACGCTCTTCAACGCTTCACGCTCGGCGACTTCCTGGATATTCTTCTCATCACGATCATCCTCTATTCCTTCTTCCGTCTGATCAAAGACACAAAAGCCTACCAGATGGCCATCGGGATCGCCATTGTCGGCCTTCTCTTCTTTATCACACGATGGGGAAATCTGACTGCTTCCCACTGGCTTATCAAGAATTTCATCAATTACTCTATCATCGCGATCATTGTCCTCTTTCAGGGAGAGATCCGGCGATTTTTAACTACGATCGGATCCCAATCTTTTCGAAAGTCTTCTTCCATAAAGGTTTTCCAAGATCGGCTGGAAGATCTCTTCCTTGCAGTGGACTATCTCTCTACAAAAAAAATCGGCGCTCTGATCGCCATAGAGAAAGAGATCTCGTTGAAGAGTTATGCCGATCGGGGGACACAAGTCGATGCAATGCTTTCGAAAGACCTGGTGGTCAGCATCTTTTTTCCTCACTCTCCTCTTCACGATGGGGCTGTCATTATCCGCGGAAATACGATCCTGGCTGCAGGGGCACTACTTCCCCTGCCTTCGGTCCACAACTTGGGCGAAGAATTCCAGACTAGGACAAGACACCTTGCAGCAATCGGACTCTCTCAGGAAACAGATGCTGCAGTCATCGTGGTCTCCGAGGAAGGCGGGATAGTATCGCTGGCCATAAAGGGAAAACTAAAACAGTGTTTGAGCAAAGACCAGCTCAAAGAAGACTTGATAAAATATTTCAGATAATGATTATAAAAACTCTACGAAACGTGTTCTTGAGGAATTGGGGTCTCAAACTGTTCTCTTTCCTTATGGCTCTTCTCCTATGGCTGACCCTTATCCCAGAGGACAAGATAAAGGGGCCAAAAACAGTGACAGTACCTCTGGAACTTTACAACATCCCTCCCAACATGGAGCTGGTGGAAAAAGTTCAGCCAAGCCTTAGAGTGATCATCAGAGCGCCGAAGCGTCTCCTCCCCCAAATATCAGCAGCTAACGTCCATGCGGTGTTGGACCTTTCCAAGGCCAGCGTCGACCAAAAACAGTATCCTGTGAACAGGAACATGATCAGTATTCCTCAAGGTGCAGAGATCGAAGAGATCTATCCCATGCAAGTCGACATCGAACTCGAACGGGCAAAGGAAATCGTTATGCCCGTCGAAGCAAACATCATAGGAGAGCTCCAGGAGGGGCTGATCCTAAAAATTATCGAAGTGATCCCCGCAGAAGTCCTTGTCAGAGGGCCGGAGAGCAAGGTACTGGATACGTCCAAAGTTCGAACGACTCCCGTAGACATTTCTTTCCTGACCCAATCGGCAGAGATCGAAGTGGAGCTTATCCTGCCCAATCCCGATCTAGAGCTCGTGGGTGCTGAGGCAAAAGCTCTCGTTAAGCTCCTCATACAGCAAGAGGTCATCGAAAAGGGCGCTGCAGAGACAAAGAAAAAAAACTGATACAAATACAGAGAGCAAGAATCAAATCCCCTCTTGAATCATCCCCGCATTTCTGTATAATAATTTGTTTCGAGGAAAAGGAACCACATTTTCATGCAAAAACTTTTTGGAACAG
>Ga0307380_10000367_pt1 | contig 73541 bp, 67 predicted proteins | sample UN3MG_FD_202239 | JGI IMG/M metagenome (GOLD analysis project Ga0307380, IMG submission 202239) | Soil microbial communities from Risofladan, Vaasa, Finland - UN-3 | ecosystem: Environmental > Terrestrial > Soil > Coastal area > Acid sulfate soil | place: Finland: Risofladan, Vaasa | collected...
AGGGTGATCCACGGAGAATTGGCGCCTGAGGATTCTGTGGCGTTCCAGTACTTTGATAAATTCCTCTCCTGGGCCGATGAGGTTCGGAAACTGCGGGTTCGGGCAAATGCCGACACTCCCAAAGATGCACAAACAGCCTTTGCATTTGGAGCAGAAGGGATCGGTCTTGCCCGCACGGAACACATGTTTTTCGAGAGGGAAAGACTCCCCATTATCAAACAGATGATCATGTCAGAGACCGAGGACGAAAGGAGGGAACACCTAGGGCATATTCTCCCCTTCCAGAAGAAGGATTTTTATGAATTGTTCAAAGAGCTGAAGGGATACCCAGTGACCATCCGCACATTGGATCCACCTCTCCATGAGTTTTTGCCCAAGAAAGAAGAATTGATGGTAGAGCTCGTGGAGCTCAGAGCTTGCGGGTCGCAGGATAAAAAACGGATCCAGGAGCTCGAAAAAGTTCTGGAAAGAGTCAAAGCGCTCTTCGAGTTCAATCCCATGCTCGGGCACAGAGGATGTCGCCTGGGAATCACTTTCCCTGAGATCATCGAGATGCAGGCGCAGGCTATCTTCGAGGCAGCTTGTGAATTGGCCAGCGAAGGCGGGAAGGTCTTCCCCGAGATCATGGTCCCTCTCATCGGGTCTGTGGAAGAGTTGGCCAACCAGAAAGAGATCATCGTCAGGGTCGCTGAGGAGACGATAAAAAAATACGATGTTGAGCTGAAATACACGGTTGGAACCATGATCGAGATCCCCAGGGCCGCCATAACGGCCGATGAAGTGGCTAAGGAGGCGGATTTCTTCTCCTTCGGAACCAACGACCTGACCCAAACTACATTCGGCATATCCCGGGATGACGGGGCCGGTTTTATCAATCATTATCTCACCCATGGCTTATGGAAAGATGATCCTTTTGCCAGTGTGGATGTGAGCGGAGTCGGCGAATTGATGAGATGGGCCGTGAAAAAGGGCCGTCAGACCAAACCGGAGCTCAAGGTGGGCATCTGTGGCGTTCACGGAGGAGATCCGCGGTCGATCTACTTCTGTCACAAGATCGGACTGGATTATGTGAGTTGTTCAGCCTATCAGATCCCCATTGCTCGTCTTGCTGCTGCTCAGGTCACGCTTTCTGAGGATACAAAAACATAACCTGATCGTTCTCTACGATCAAGGAATATGCCGTACGATTGAAGTCCAATGGATATCAGCGCCTGCCAGCAGTTTTGTGCATGATATTTTTTAATATGTAGGCAGCCATGGCCGGATTGGCTTCCAGCCTCCTTTTGCAGTAGGCTGAGGCGTATTTCCAGTGTTCGGCAAAAGGGACATAGAGACGCACGAGAATGCCCTCTCGAATAAGTTCGTCCTGAAAGGCCTGCATTGGCACCCCCATGAGCATCTGCACCTCGTACTGGTCTCTTTTTATATTCAGTCGTTCAGCGATGTTGATGGTTTCCCGGATGATGGCTTTATCGTGGGTGGCGATCTCTGGATAATGCCCTTCCTTGAATAAAACTTCCAGCTGTTCGAGGAGCTTTGTCTTCATCTCGGGCTTGCTCGTTAGAGCGAACTCTTTTGGCTCGTTGTAGATGCCTATACAGATGCGGATGCGGGCGTTCAAACCGGATATGGACTTGATATCCTCGTCTGTCCGGAAGAGACGGGATTGGAGGACCGTTCCGAATGTCGGATGCCCGGAGATCAGGGCCCGGAAGATATCCAGCGTAAGATCGGTCAACGTGTGGTCTTCCATGTCCAGGGTGATCTTTATGTTGTGCTGCTCCGCTTTTTTGACAATTCCCTCGATGACCTTTTGGCAGTGTTGTATGCCCCTATGGCTGCCCAGTTGGGTGGGTTTTAATGAGAGTGTGGCAAATTCCTGTGCGCCCAAGCTGTCGATGAGCCTTTCGTAAACACCGACTGTGTAATGGACTTCCTCATCCACATCGATCTCTTCCCCCAAGAGGTCTATGGTGGAACAGATGTGTCGTTCCTTCCAAAACAAACGCGCGGTTTCCACGGCGGCTTGGATGCTGTCCCCGGCGACATAAGGACTGGCGAAAACCTTAACGAGGGGAGTTGGAGCAAGATTTATAATGAATTTTTTTAAGCCCATACCTATCTCCTTTAACCTGAACTATTCATAAAAAATGTCGAAACTTTCTTCAACAATAGCCATATCAAATATTTATATTATTCTTCCATAAAATCACTTTGGCATTCTCATTTATAATGTGCTTTCTATTTTTAATCGACATTTTTTACCTTTCAGGCGAGCTGATCTCACTACAAAGCCTTCGTTGTAGCCCACTCGCGGTAGTTCACTACAGCTTCGCGGGCCACTGCCTTGCCTTTGCATCGACCTCAACTCGTGAATAGTCCAGGTTCGAGAAACTTTATTAAGAGTTCAAGCGCATAAGGAGGAGTATTAAGGATAAAAACTAATTCATTTTGGAATAAACTTCAAGAATTGTTTCATCTTTTTTTTGGGGATTGGTAGATGTGTTGCATAAATTCGGCGCCCGATCGGTTGAGGAAGGAGTTTACCATCTCCCGTTTTTTTGATATGTAATACAAGTATGGTCAATATAAGGAAATTGTCTAGAGTCGTTCTAAGACGAAGGTCTCCACTCAAGTTTGTGTACTGTGATGCCTATTGGATGGTTGACATCGGAAACCATGTGTTCCCGCTCATGAAGTACCGGCTTATTTACGAGAAGCTTCTCTCCTGGGGAGTCAAAAAGGGAAATTTCGTAGAGCCCCAACTCGCACTGGACGACGACATCTTGAGAGTGCACTCCCCAAGATATTTAAAAAAGTTGAAGGCTGGAAAATTGTCGCACGCTGAAATGTTGGCACTGGAGCTTCCGTACTCTCCAGGCCTTTTGCAGTTTACAAAGCTTCATGTGGGGGGGACCATCATCGCTGCGGAGGAAGCGATGGAAAAGGGGATGGCCGCACATCTCGGCGGGGGGTTTCACCATGCGTTCTCTGATCATGGGGAGGGATTTTGCGTTTTTAATGATATGGCCGTAGCCATAGAAAAACTGAAACACCTGGGTGTCATTCAAAGAGCCATGGTTGTTGATTGTGACGTTCACCAAGGAAACGGAACAGCATCCATTTTTTCAAAAAAAGAATACGTATTCACGTTCTCGATCCATCAGATGGATATTTATCCGGCCCAAAAGCCCGAGAGCACGCTGGATATAGGCCTTTGGTCAGGGGAAGGGGACGGGGAATACCTGAAGGCACTTAAGTCCCATTTTCCGCGCCTTTACGAAGAATTCCAGCCGGATGTCGTTTTTTACCTTGCTGGAGCGGATCCCTACGAGAAAGACCAGTTGGGGGGATTGCGGTTGACTCTGGAAGGACTCAAGGAGAGAGATAAAATCGTGATCGAATCAGCCCGTATGCTGAAGATCCCGACTGTCATCCTGCTTGCGGGGGGATATGCAATAGATGTTGCAGATACTGTGGCTATCCATCTCAACACCATCAAAGTTGCCCAAGACATCCATCGGAAACATCCATTATCAATCACAAAACGTAAATCGTGAAATGTTTCCTTCTCTGCTTATGGTTTAAAACGTTTCACGTTTTACGATTGCGTGTTTTGTTTGATCCAGTCCAGATAATCTTTGGACCCCGCATGAATGGGGAGAGCAATGATCTCAGGAACCTGGTAAGAATGGAGGGTTTTTATCCTGTCTTCCAGTTTAGGGAAAAGGCTGGTTTTGGTTTTGATGAACAGGATGAATTCCTTGTCATTTGAGACGTGTTCCTGCCACCAATAGAATGACTGGACTGCCGACGTCACTGTTACACAGGCGGCCAATCGTTCTTCAACGATCTTCTGTGCAATAGTATTGCCCTCGTCTTCACTGGGAACGGTCGAGATCACTAAAAGATATTCATTCATTTGTGCTGCTCCAAAACAGGATTTGAGTGTTTAGGGTTGTAAGAATATATGAGAGAAAACTTTTGCATCCCCCATCATATTATCGATGACACAGTACTCATTGGGTTGATGAGCTGTCTCTTCGTTCTTAGACCAGCAGGCGGCCTCGAACTTTGACCACCGAAGGGGGCTGGCAAGCGTTCCCCCTCCTATCCCGATGGGTTTTGCTTCTTTCTTGTAGACGTCTCTGATGCCCTTTTTGAGAGCTTGAACCACAGGTGCTTCCGGGGATGTTGGGGGGGCGGCCGGTGATCGCTGCTCTTGTTCCATGACGATCTTCACGTTGAATTCTTTTTCTACCAAGTCCATGGTGATCTTGATCTGCTTTTCCACATCGTCTAAGTTGTAATTGGGAAGGATGCGGTTGTCCATGTAGAACACATCCTCACCGGGAATAGTGTTGATGTTGGGAACGTTCGGATCTTTTTTTGTGGGCTCAAACGTGGATATGGGAGGGTCGAAGATGAGGTCTTTATAGTTGAAGGTCTGATAGAGTTTATTCAATTTTGTCACTAAAAAGGATGCTGCGCGAAAACTGTTGATCCCCTTTTCGGGTGTGGAGCCGTGAGCTTGCTCTCCAAAAGTCTTGAACTTAAGCCACAGGATACTCTTCTCTGCGATCTCGATCATAGTCCCTTCCTCATTTCCTGCGTCGGGCACAATGATGAGGTCTTGCTTGCGAAAGGGATTGGATTGTTTCAATACATACTCAAGCCCCTTTTCGTTTCCCGTTTCCTCGTCGGAGACAAGGGCAATACCAACATCATAATTGGGTTTTATTCCTTCCTCTCGGAACGCTTTGATGGCGAAAAGAGAAGCCACCATATCCTGTTGGTTGTCTTCCACTCCACGTCCGATAATTTTTCCCGCCTCGATCCAGGCCTTGAAGGGATCTCCTCTCCACTTTGACATTTCGCCTGGAGGCACGACATCCATATGGCAGAGGATCCAGATGGTCTTCGCTGACTTTTTTCCTCTGTAATAGGCGAAAATATTGGGGCGGTAACCCGCATCCGCTTCCAGATCTGGCGCCTTAGCGACTATGATATCTTCGAATCCTGTGTTGTTGAGGAACTTCAGGAGGGCATCGGCTTTTGCGGCTTCTCCCTCCCCACCGCTGGAGGGAGAAATAGCTGGAAGAGCACACAGCTGGATCTGCATGTCGATCATTTCATCACGGAAGGTGTCGATTCGGCTGGAGATCCTCTCAAAATCCTGCATATATTCTCTCTCTGAATGAGGAAAATTTTACCACTGCAAATATCACAAAGCAAGATATTCTTAATATGGATTCTTCCCTGTCTTGACATTTCTTTATGCAGAGAATACATTACCCCCAAATGCGGGTAGGCTTTGATGTGCGCCCTTTTCTAAAGGAAGAAACGGGCGTTGGTATCTATTTCAAGAACCTTCTGTTCGCCCTGTCAAAGATCGATCAAGAAAATGAGTACTATCTTTTTTCGTCCTCATGGAAAGATCGATTTGATCCCAGGAAGGTTCCTCCGTTTGCCCACAAGCGCTTCAGGGATTTTCGTTATCCGGTCAGGATGGTCAATTTTTTGTGGAATAAGCTTGGCTGGCCATCCATGGATCTATTTTTCAAGACGAGCTTGGACCTGGTTCATTCACCCACTCCCCTCGTTCTCCCTTCCCGCGGCAAGAAGATCGTGACTGTTTATGATCTGTGCTTTTTGGAGTATCCCCACTTGAGTGACGATGAGTCGAGGCATGTTTTTTCTCCAAGGATTGAGCAGTCCCTTCATCGTGCCGACAGTGTCATCTCCATATCACATTTCAGCCAGGAGCAAATTTTAAAAAGATTCTCTGTGGATAAGGATAAAGTCCATGTGACTCACTTGGGGATCGACCATGATTTTTGGCGTGAAGTCGCCCCAGAAGAAACAGAGCGGGTCAAGTCCAAATTCAATTTGCCTTCGTCCTATCTGCTTTTTGTTGGGGCTCAAGAGCCCCGCAAGAACATCGGAAATCTGATCGAAGCTTTGAAGATCATCCACAGCCAATCCGAAAGGACAGCTCTTGTCCTTGCAGGAAGAGAGGGGAAGGACTCTGCCAATATATTGGAGAGGATAAATGCGTATGACCTCAAACAATGGGTGCATATAACTGGATATTTGAATGATTTTGAGTTGAGGAATATCTACCGGTTAGCCACTGCGCTCATATTCCCTTCCCTCTGTGAAGGTTTTGGACTGCCTTCGCTAGAAGCCATGGCTTCCGGAATCCCTATCATCGCATCACATGCCCCAGCGCTTCCGGAGATATGTCAGGACGCTGCACTCTATTTCGACCCGGAGCAGCCCGAGGATATGGCGGAAGTGATTTTACGTGTACTGAGAGACGCAGATCTGAGAGAAGACCTTGTCAAGAGAGGGGAAAAAAGAGTCCTGGATTTCAGCTGGGAATCCACCGCAGAGCAGACTCTATCCATCTATAGATCTCTGGTGGGAGTTCCATGAAAAAAATTTGTTTTCTCTCACATACATCCGAACTTAACGGGGCGGAGCTTAACCTTCTCCAGATATTAGAGGGGATCGACAGGCAGAAATTCAACCCCTCGCTCATTGTGCCGCGGGAAGGCCTTCTTTTAGAAGAGGCGAAAAAACTTGGGATCGAGGCCAAGGTTATTCCCGCAAAATGGTGGCTCACGGAAAAGCGGCAGATGTGGAAGCAGCCCTTCGCCTGGATTTGGAACATGCGTGCTGTCCTCGGCTTAGCGCGATGGATCAAGCAAAAACAGGTCGACCTCGTGTTCAGCAATTCCAGCGCGTCGTTCAGTGGAGCTCTGGCTGCAAAAAAGACACACCTGCCTCATGTCTGGTACATCCATGAGATTTTAGGAGGGGAGACTCCCCAACTCACCTATCTGTTCGGACAAAGAGCCTTGGCCCGGAAGATCGTACGGTTTTCGTGCAGAGTCCTGGTGAACTCTTTGGCCACGGAGGCTTTCTTCGCAGACAAGAAGAATGTGCGGTTGATATACAATGGCGTCCAACTCCAGGGTGAGGATAGATATGAAACTCAGGTGTTGGGCCGTCAGTGGGGACTGGACGATCAGGACATCATATTCGGGATGGTGGGGAAGATCTGTGAGGAAAAGGGGCAGAGAGAGGTGATCACAGCCCTGGGGAAACTTGGAAAAGACCAGCCATTAAAACTTTTGATTGTCGGCGAAGTGAAATCTAAGGCATACTTCTCAGAACTCGCAAAGATCTGCGAGGCCTATGAAATCAGAGAGCGTGTGGTCTTTACCGGTTATCGGAGGGATGTGTTGCATGTTTTGCATTTGATGAATTGTTTGATTGTGGCTTCGAGCGTAGAATCTTTTGGCCGAACGGTCATCGAAGCCATGTCTGTCAAAACCCCTGTTATTGCCGTGACATCGGGAGGGATTCCAGAGGTCATTTTCCATAGAACAAATGGCTTCCTTTTGAGTTCAAGAGAACCGGAAGTGATCCAGGAGGGGATGGTATCCTTTCTCAAAGATCAGGATGCCCACACACGAGCTGCTGAAGAGGGTTATAGGACAGTTCAGGAAAAGTTTTTATTATCAGCCCAGGTGAAAAAGATAGAACAAGTTTTGGAGAAGTGCCTCGGGGAACATGGAGGAGTGGATTGAAGAGCTCAGAGAGTGCGCCCGAGCTTTCTGTAATTTTAGTGAATTACAACGATCGTATCCATCTCAAAGAATGCCTGTCCTCCCTGACCGATACTGTAAAGGACATGCCATTCGAGGTCATCGTTATCGACAATCAATCATCCGATGGAACCCCCGAGTGGATTTGCGAACACGCCCCTCAAGTTCGACTGACCGTCAACGCAGAGAACGTGGGCTTTGCCAGAGCTAATAACCAGGGGATACAGGAGAGCCGAGGGGAATATATCCTTTTTCTGAATACCGATACGATCCTGAAACCGCAGGCTGTCGCTTTTCTCCTCGAGGAGTTGAGATCAAACAGAACGATCGGGGCTGTGGGACCTGCGCTTCTATGCGGTGAGAAGACTTTCCAGGTGTCTTTTGGGAAAAAGGTAAGTTTCTTTCGAGAAGTCTTCCAAAAAATGGTGTTGAATCATTACTACAGGTTTCGCTTAAAAAGAGGGGCGAAAAAACGTCAAGTGGGATGGCTGAGTGCGGCCTGTCTCCTCACGCGGAAGGATATCCTGGAGGCAGTTGGGCTGTTTGATGAGAAATTTTTTCTCTATTTTGAAGACATCGACCTCTGTGTCAGGATCGGAGAAAAGGGTTATGTTCTGGAATATCTTCCCCAAGCGAGAGTTTATCATCTGGGGGGCGCAAGTACTGAGGGATTAAAGTTCTTCACTCGTTATCATTACAGAAAAAGCCAGCTCTATTATTATCAAAAGCACAACTCTAAAGCTGCGCTGACACTTCTTCGTCTTTATCTGAGGGTAAACTTTAGCCTTCTTCTTGGATGTGGGTATATAAGGGGAGCCGCGGATATGAACGAAAGACGTGTTCTTTTGGGACTGTTGAAGGAAAAGTGAAAAAGATCAAAGTTCTCGAGATGATCGACCGCCCCTTCCTGGGCGGAGGACAGGTCAACCTTCTCTCACTTGCAAGTTTTTTAGACCGCGGAACGTTCGAGGTCTCTGTATGCTCGCGGGGAGAGGGGCCTTTAGTCGATGCGCTCGGCGAGGAAGGAATCCCTCATTTTCCGATCGCTTTCAGTAAACGTGTCCAAAAGGGAATAGTGAAAGACATCGTCTCGCTCCTCAATACGCATCATTTTGATATTCTCCACACACATGGAGGCGTAGCCGGCCTGTTTGGACGTTGGTCTGCACGTAGATGTGATCGCCCGCCCCGCGTTGTTCACACTCTTCACGGAATCCACTATCTCCACTACAGAAACTTTTTATTCAAATATCTGTATGTATACCTTGAACGATTTTTCTCACGCTTTTCAGATGCGGTTATTTTTGTCTCAGATGCGGATAGGGAGAGAGGCCGCCGCTTTAATCTGGTCCCCGAAGACAAAATAGTCTTGATCAAAAATGGTATAGATTTTGAGGCATTCGAGTCTGGGACCTCCTTCGAAGAGGGGAAAAATGAACTTGGATTCGACTCATCCGGTCCCGTTGTTGGAACCGTAGCACGCCTGCACCGGCAAAAGGGACTTCCCTATCTTTACCAGGCAGTAAAAAAAATTCAGGAGTCCATTCCAGAGGCTGCCGTGTGGATTGTGGGGGGTGGGTATCTGTTGCCAAAGTTACAAAGGCTTGGGAAAAAACTCGATCTCAAAGAGACCGTTCATCTGTTGGGAGAAAGGAAAGACGTTGCCAAACTTCTATCTCGCTTTGATGTATTTGTCCTCCCATCCCTTTGGGAGGGACTTCCATACTCTTTATTGGAAGCAGCAGCTCTGGCCAAACCGGTCGTCGCCACAGATGTTGATGGTGTGAGAGAGATCATAAAACACGGTGAGACCGGCCTCCTGGTCCCGGCCAAGGATCCTGAGCGTCTGGCCCAAGCGGTAGTCCGGTTGCTTCAAGAGAGAGAGTATGCAGCCACTCTCGGGCGGAACTTGAAAGACGCTACCCAAAGGGAATTCAGTCTCTTCCGGATGCTCCAAAAAACCCAGGACCTCTATCGCAAGCTCACTGTCGATTGACAAAAAGAAAGGTCCTTTTTATAATCAACCTCAATGAAGAGTCCTAAAGTTGCTCTTATCCATGATTGGCTAACGGGCCGAAGAGGCGGAGAAAAAGTCCTGGAGGTCTTTGCCGAGATATATCCAGATGCTCCCATCTATACGCTCTTTCATTTTCCCGGAAGCCAGATTCCGGATATCGAGCAAAAGAGAATCGTTTCCAGTTTTGTCCAGAAGCTCCCTTTCCTCAACAAGAGATACAGGTTTTACCTCCCATTGTTTCCGCTGGCCATCGAGCTGTTTGACCTTCAAGAGTACGACTTTATCATCTCCAGCTCTCACTCTGTCGCCAAAGGGGCTATTCCGAGGCCAGATGCCCTCCATGTCTGCTATGTCCATTCTCCCATGAGGTATGCGTGGAACCAGTATTCATCCTATTTTTCCCCGGAGATGTTAGGATTTTTCAGGAGAATGATCATCCCACCTATCATCCACCGTCTGCGCATCTGGGATGAATCCTCTTCCCACAGAGTGGACCACTTTATTGCCAACTCCAAAGCTGTGGCTGACAGGGTTCACAGGTATTACAGGCGCGCTGCCGATGTCATTCATCCCCCGGTAGATACAGAGTTTTTCAAGCCCGGGGAGGTTGAAGAGGACTATTTCCTGATCGTATCCGCATTGGTTCCTTACAAGAGGATTGACTTGGCTGTAGAAACATTCAATCGAACAGGTGAGCGTCTGAAGATAGTCGGTCAGGGGCCGGAATATTATAAACTCAAAAAACGTGCGCAGTCGAATATCGAATTTTTAGGGGCGGTTTCTGCCGAGGATCTTCTCCGGGCTTACCAAAAATCCCGGGCGCTCGTCATGCCGGGCGAGGAGGATTTTGGGATCAACTCTCTCGAATCCCAGGCATGCGGAGTCCCTGTCATTGCCTTTAGGCGTGGAGGTGCAAAGGAAACAGTGCTTCCTGATGAGACAGGATTCCTTTACGAGGAGCCTGGCATCGAGGGCCTCAGCGCCGCGCTTGACAAATTCAAGGACATGAATTTTAATAAAGCAACAATACGGGCAAATGCCATAAAGTTCTCTCGGAACTCGTTTAAGAAAGAGATCTCTGCTTACTTCCAGCAGAAATGGGCAGAGCATGAGAGCCAATAATGATTGAGAGGCAAAGAAGCGGTCTGATAGGACTGTTTGTGCTGAGCGATATTATCGGAATAACGCTCGCTTTTTTCTATTCCTATTTCTTCCGTTTCTATCTCTACATCATTCCTGTCGATCCCGCAAAGGGAATTCCTCAAATCAAACAATACGTGTACGTTTTTCCTCTGTTTTTGATCTCACAGCTTGTGATCTTTTACCTTCAAGGGTTCTACAAAACGAGACTCAAAAGAACTCAGATCGATGATTTTTTTCTCATTGTGCTGAACGCTCTTTTTTCTGGCCTGATTGTCTTGGCCATACTGAACTATCTATACACATACAGTCAGGGTGCTGCGCCCTTGTTCCGTATGGATTTTAAGATCTCTCATGGTTTTTTAGGTGTCTACTTTATCGCAGTCGTGATCGTCATTTCTGTCTTCCGGCATCAAATTTACTACATGATGAAGAGACGCTATGCCAAAGGGTATAACCTCAAGAATGTTCTCATCGTTGGGGCAGGTGAAATGGGCAAGGCCGTTGCGCAGAAACTGATCAATTACAAAGACCTGGGTTTCATAGTCACAGGTTTTTTGGATGACCAAAGGAAAGAGGGAGAGGAGCTCTATGTGAATGGAGGGATCAAAGTCCTCGGGCCTGTTTCCGCACTCGAAGACATTCTGGAAAAGAACAACATCAGCGAAGTCTATTTGGCCCTGGAATTGAGGAACTATCAAGCGATCCTGGAAACGCTTAAAACAGTGAATAAATACCCTGTGAATATAAGGATCATTCCGGATCTTTTCCATTTTCTGACTCTGAAGGCAAGGATCGAAGACCTGGATGGATTCTCCGTGATTTCCATAGACGAGCCGCCCATGCGTGGAGTCGGGCTTCTTATCAAGCGGTTGATGGACCGCGTCGCTTCAGCCCTGCTGCTTATTTTTCTCTCGCCTTTCCTCCTCATCGTGGCTCTAATGATCAAGTTTGGCTCCAAGGGACCGGTGCTTTACCACCAGGAAAGGATCGGCTTGGATGGGAGAAAATTCACCATTCATAAATTCAGAACGATGATCTCCGAGGCCGAGAAAGGAACAGGACCTGTGATGTGTAAGCCCGATGATGAGAGGATCACAGGAGTCGGTCGGTTTCTCAGGAAGTACAGTATCGATGAGTTGCCTCAAATGATCAATGTTATGAAGGGGGAGATGAGCCTGGTTGGGCCTCGCCCGGAAAGGCCCGCTTTTGTGGATGACTTCAGGGAGAAAATCCCCAAATACATGCTTCGCTACAAGGTGAAATCTGGAATCACGGGGTGGGCGCAGGTTCATGGGCTCAGACAGGACACGCCCATAGATAAAAGACTCGACTATGATTTTTACTACATCCAGAATTGGTCCTTAGTTCTCGACTTGAAGATCCTGTGGAGGACTTTAGTTAAGGGCTTCATCGACAAAACCATTTAACCTGGATTATTCGTAAAAACTGCCGATACAATCCTCTTAATAAAAACTTCTAGTTTTTATTATCGGCATTTTTTACCCTTCGGGCGAGCTGATCTCACTACAAAGTCTTCGTTGTAGCCCACTCGCGGTAGTTCACTACAGCTTCGTGGGCCACTTCCTTGACTTTACAGCAATCTCAACTCGCGAATAATCCATCTTTCACTTGGATTATTCATAAAAGCTGCTGACAAATTTATATTCAAAAAACATTCAATAGACGCTCTTTTTGGCGTAATAAATGCGTCTACCAATAAGGGTGTATTGGATCCCGGATATGATTGTGAGTCCAAGAGTCAAGATATAGAGCCACAGCAGATTAGGTTGAGCCGATTTGATGGTGTTGAAGAAAAGAACCAGGATGAGGATACTCATTTGACAGACGGTGCTCATTTTTCCCATATAAGTGGGGGCAAATGTCGTGTGCCCCTTGCGTATATACACCACCAAGGAACCCGCCACGATGTAGAGATCTCTTCCGATGACAAAAATCGTAAGCCAAATGGGGATAACATTGGGGGAGCTGATCGAGGGGATACTAAGAGCGATCATCGCTGCCGTCATGAGCAATTTATCTCCTGCAGGATCGAGGAGTGCGCCGATCTTTGACTTTTGTTTTAGGATCCGAGCTGCGATTCCATCCAGAAAATCGGTGGATGCCGCAATAAAAAAGACGATCAAGGCTTTACGTGGGTTGAGCTGAATCATGTAAGAGAGGAAGAGGGGGATAAGGCCGATCCTCAGAATAGTGAACAAGTTGGGAATCGTGATGATCCGCTCGCTCATTTTATCAATGCAAGAATAAGGTCCAGGAGCTTTGTGACCTCTCGTCCGGAGACGGCTTGGTCTGGATGAAAAGCTCTATCTTGGGAAAGTGTCATGATGTCATATGAGACCAAAAGGATTATAGGACGGTAATAGTAGTTGCTGGGAGAAACATCGGAGATCTGTATCCTATTTGGAGGAATCTGTTGGATAAAACTGTAATCTTTCCTTTTTAAATGTTCGATAAGGCGGAAGAGGATTTCAGACATTTCTGCTCGAGTTATGACTTTTTTGGGCTGAAAGGTGTGATTGGGATAAACATCCAGAATCCCCAATGAGGCCGTGTGGAGGATGAATCTTGAGGCCCAGGATGTGGAGACATCGATGATGATGGGCGGTTTTCCGGATTGTTCGTCGATGATGTCTTTATATTTGACACTCAAGAGTGCCGCTACATCCTCTTTGGTCACAGATTCAGTGGATTGTATGGCGTTGTATTGACTGGGAAGTTCAAAAATCCCCAGCCTATTCTTGATCGTTTCCAACCGGTCTCTGATCTCTTGATCCCCTGGATCTTTTTCCAAGAGATCTTCATAGACACCAAGACTATTCTTGAGTTCGCCGGCCTGGAAGAGTGTGTCGGCATAAACTTTGCGGATATCCATGTTTTCGGCTTCCTTCGTGCTCGCTGCTTTCAAATGGAGGAGTGCATTCTGAAAGTTGCCCTCATCCCGGTATATATTGCCAAGGGCAAGATGAGCCACTGTAGAGCCCGGTGAATAGTACAGAGCTCTAAGGAAAGATTCTTTGCTATTCTCCGCATCCCCTGCTGAAAGAAAGGCTTTGGCCTTCGTCAAGGCTTCTTCTGTTTTCCTTTCCTTGATCTCTTCGTATCGAGGTTTTGCCCATGGATTGTCTGGATCGTTTTTCAGGATTTCTCTGTATTCTGAAAAAGCACTGTCCACTTTATTGAAATCTTGAAAGACTTGCGCAAGGCCAAAATGAGCCAGCTCCACATCCGGATAATAGGATAGAGAGGCCTTGAAATACTGTTCGGCTGTTTGGGAATCGCCCAAGAGGTAGGCCACATAACCCATCCCCACATAATAGAAGGAGTTCTCACTTCCGAGTTTTTCGATGTTCTTTTGAGCATTCTTAGTATTTCCCCCTTTGATGCTCTTCCATGCATCTTCCACCAAGATCCTCTCATCCAGAGAGAGCTCCGCTACGATGGATTGGGGTAATTCTCCCGTGTACAGGTTTGGGGGGGGCGGCTGATAAGTGGCACAGGACCAAAACAGCAGAGATATGAGGATTATAAGAGCGGCAAGGGTTCTTTTCACCAATGGATTTCTCCTCTCTTTATGTATGACATATAGTTGACCATATTCTTTGGGTCTGTCATGATTTCGAGATCATAAAAATCTTTATTGTCTACTCTTTTTAGCACAACTGACCATTTTGGGAAAGAATTAATTATCTCCTTTTCTGATTTGGGGATGCGCAAGGAAAAGAGCCGCATATGTTTGAACAGGACTTGGCGAAAAACCTGCTTTAGGTTCTGGATGCCCGTTCCTTTTTTTGCCGAGATGTAAACTTGATCACTCCTCGTCTCTAGGTTTCTCCGAACGATCTGTGTTTCGTCAGGCAAAAGGTCAATCTTGTTGTATGCTTTGACTATTGGAATATCGGAGATATCCAATTCAGAGAGCACGTTATTAACGGACCTGACTTGACTGTCACAGTGATCAGAGGTGATATCGATAACATGACACAGGCAGTCTGCCTCTTTGATCTCTTCAAGGGAGGCTTTGAAAGCGGCGATCAGCTCCAAAGGGAGCTTTTTGATAAAACCCACTGTGTCGCTCAAAAAGAAAAAGAGTCCATCGGGCAGAGTGATACGACGGATCACTGGATCGAGCGTCGCAAATAGCTGAGGGGAGCTCAGCGCCCTCTCACTCGACAGAGTGTTGAATAGTGTTGATTTGCCTGCGTTAGTATACCCTATCAGTGAAACTACGGGTGTCATACCCTTTTTCCGGCTCCGGCGTTGTTCCGCACGTCTTTTCTGAATCTTAGAGATATCTTTTTTGATCTTGCTTATTTTGTCTTGGATCCTTCGTCGATCTTCTTCAAGTTTTTTTTCGCCAGGGCCGCGGGTGCCTATACCCCCTCCAAGACGAGACATTGCCTGGCCCTTTCCTGACAAACGTGGGAGAAGATAGTTGAGCTGGGCGAGCTCCACTTGGAGCTTGCCTTCTTTGCTCCGGGCCCTCTGGGCAAAAATGTCAAGGATCAATTGGGTGCGATCGATCACTTTCACCTGAATTTCATCCTCCAGACTTCTTTGCTGGATGGGAGATAGATTGTGCTCAAAGACAACGAGATTCGCCTGGAGTTCATCTTTCTGCTGGATGATCTCGGTCACTTTTCCTTTGCCCACTAGGAATTTTGGGTTCTTTGCATTGCGGTATTGAAAGATCTTTTTCACAACTTCGGCACCAGCAGCTTTCACCAGACCCTCCAATTCTTCCATGGATTCTTCGGCCTCGAGTTTTTCTTTTTTTGTGGTTGCGATATGGACAAGGATGGCTTGTTCCATTGTTACACCAGAAAGCCCTTTATGGTGCCGGCTATAGAAGAAAAATCGAGGGGAGAGAACCAAAGGATACCCTCCATTTTTCTAAACCATGTCATCTGTCTCTTGGCATAATGTCGAGTGTCTTTTTTTGTTAAATCTATGGTTTCCTCTAATGATAGCTCCCTTTTTAGATGGCTCAGCACGTGCTTGTATCCGAGCGCACGGAAGGGTGGAGATGTCTCCTCTACTCCCGATTTGAGAAGTGCCTCGACTTCCTCAACGATGCCCTGTGCAAACATTCCATCCACTCTTTGTTCGATCTTTCTGTAAAGCTCTTTCCTCTCCAATTTTAACCCAATTCGAAGAATATTAAAATCCTTGATATGAGACTTGGTGCTGGGAAAATGGTCGCTAATGGGTTTTTTTGTCGAGTGATACACCTCAAGGGCGCGAATGATCCTGATCCTGTCGTTTTTTCCGATTTTTTGGGCATACACCGGATCGATGCGTTCGAGCCTTTTCTGCAAATTCTCCAGCCCCTTTGTCTTGGCTTCCTCTTCGAGCTTGTCTCGGACATGAGGATCTTTTTTCCCCTCCGGGAAAAGGCCATCGATGAGAGCCTTCAAGTAGAGTCCAGTTCCTCCTGTGATGATCGGCAGCTTTTTTTTCCCCTGTATTGTCCGAACTGCAGAGAGAGCATGTTTGACAAAATCAGCTGCTGTGAACTGGACAGATGAGTCGACAATATCAAGAAGGTAATGAGCGATACCTTCCCGCTTGTCAGCCGGGATCTTATCCGTCCCCACATCAAATCCCCGATAGACTTGCATGGAATCGCAGCTGATCACTTCACCGTCGAATGCTTTGGCGATCTTTACAGCTGTCGTGCTTTTCCCCACCCCTGTTGGGCCGAGAAGGATCAATAGGCTTTCTTTTTTTTGTTTTGCTTTAGATTCCAATTTTGAAAAGAAGGAACAGAAAAAGAAGGGTGAGTAATACCAAAAGGGCTAAAATTTGCTTTCTTTTCAGTTCCATTCGCCGATTTTTTTGAGATGATTGACGAGGGTTGACTCGTGTTCATTTCCCAACGTTCTTTTGACCGCGAGGACTTCTGCGACAAGGATATCATTGAGTCCATTGAGGACTTGGACATTAAACTCTTCCCTCGAGAGAGAGATGCCTCCTTTGAGGATGGAATTCGTCTCTACTTTTCCGTCCGGGCCGAGTCTTGCCTTTTCAAATATGGGAGAAAGCGATGGCTTTGCGTCCTCCAAACATTTCTCCAGGATATTTAATGCTACCGGTCCGACCTCCTTCGAGATGTATTTGAATATAAATGAACATTTTTCGTTGAAGAGCTCCAAAATTCTGTATATTTCGGATTTAGGGATCTCTGGGGACGATTGACTGGTTTTATTCTTCTGTGGGAAACCTATAAAGCCCAGGTTGATCAAGGAGAAGATTATCCTTTGGGTTTCTCTGTGTCCGAGTTCACTCACTGTATAGATGTGCTTCAGGCCTTTGGGCTTGTTTATGAGTGAGAGCACATACTTCTCCGGATCAGAGAGAGTTATGGACTTGGGGGATTCGGAGAAAAGCCTCTCTACATTTTTAGATTCATCCGGGGCCAGAGATTTAAGAAGTGTTTCATTTTGCATGTGCCGAATGCCATCATGTATGAATCCGAGCGTGTGGATTTGGACCAGGATCTTGTGTTCATGTATAGGTTTTTCTATGTCAAAATAATATTCGCCTTGCTCCCAGTCAAATATGGGTAAAAGATCCGTCCGTTGATACTCTTCTAGGGATGCCCACAGTTGCTGTGGCGTGAGAATATCGAGTTCGATGAGCGTTTTTAGAAGAGATTCCTTTTGATCTTCTGCATGTTTGATACACCTCTTCAAGGAGGGTGAGTCGAGGATCTTTTTTTTGTGAAGCGAGTCACAAAAGGCCTCCTCATCCAGAAAATCCTTGATGATGACCAGCTGACCTTTGTGGAATGTTGCCCTCAAGTCGATGGATTCTTTTATAACCTCTAACCGGCCCGAGCCCTCTGCTTTATAGATGTGTAAGAGGAGTTGCGAGAAGTGTTTTTCTGCAAGTTCGCCGTGCATCCAGATCTGTTCCATTTTTAAGATTACCTTTCCTTTACTTTATAAATGAATCGGATTCATGTCAATCTCTGAGTTGCCCGCTTTTGATATCATATAATCTGATCGATCGGAATGACATCAACGCGGATTTGCAAAATTTATTGATGTTGGATCAGCCCATAAAACTCATGCTGACTAGGAAAATGGCTACGTTGAAGGCGCTCTTTAGGAGCCAGAACCCGTACGAGATGAATAGTGCTTTTTTCAGTTCGATCTTGAAGATATAGGACAATCCAAAGCTGAGAACTCCGAAAAGCCAGAGTTGAAAAAAGTCGACTTGGCTCAACATCGCATAGGACAATGATGTCACTTCCATATGGGGAAAGAAAAGAGCCAAGCTCGTTGAGGTTTGAAAGACCGATTTTCGGCTTAGGATGAGAAACAACCTCAGGGCATTGCCCAGGATCTTATCGATCAGGTTGGCATGGATGTAAGCCGAGAGGACTTGAATATATTTTCCCTCTGTAGCTGTTACGCGGCCGAAAACGAGTAGGATCAGGCTAGCGATGAGGAAACCGATGACTTGAGTGAGGGGAGTGAGCGCGAATACTCGGACTGCGAGCGAACCCTTTGAGGGATTTCTTATTCGCTCCATCGTCTGTTCGAAACCTTCATCACCCAGTCTTTCCTTGAGCTTGACGTTGTTCTCTATAAGCTGGGCTGTGTCCTTGAGCGTATAGGGCATGATCAGATGCGTAAAAAGAACGATAGCAATGAGAATGACGATGAGAGCATCGATCCAGACCGGCTTTTCCAAGAGTGTCTTAAAAGTCTCTTGTGGGCTGAATATGACTCCAATAAATCGATTGAAAAAGTTCATTCTATGCTCCTTTCCTTACCTCTTTTTCCAGCATACCATCTCGGACAAAAAGGATCCTCTGGGCCTGCTGAGCGATATCCATGTCATGTGTGACGATGATGATGGTGTTCCCTTGAGAGTGGATCTTGTGAAAAAGATTCAGGATCTCCTGGCCGGTTTTCGAGTCGAGATTTCCTGTGGGCTCGTCAGCCAAAAGCAGGGAAGGATTATTCACGAGAGCTCTTGCGATGGCCACTCTCTGTCTTTCCCCGCCGGAGAGTTCGGACGGACGGTGGTGCATCCGGTGGTCCATTTCCACCATTTTCAGGGCCCTCTCTGCCTTTATAGTTCTTTCTGCCTTTCCCTCTCCCTTGTAGATAATAGGGAGTTCGACGTTATGGAAGGCCGTCGCCCTTGGAAGCAGGTTAAAAACTTGAAATACGAATCCGATCTCGCTGTTTCGGATGTGCGCCAGTTCATTTTCGCTGAGAGTGCTGACAAGTTTCCCGCTCAAGTAATATTCTCCCTCCGAGGGAGTGTCTAAGCAACCGATTAGATTGAGCAATGTTGATTTCCCCGAACCTGAAGGCCCCATGATCGCCACGAATTCATTGGGAAGGATCTTGAATGTTACACCGGAGAGTGCTCTAACCTCCTGTTTTCCCATTTGGTAGACTTTCGTCAGGTTCTCGACCAGGATGACGGCATTGTTTGTTGAGTCCATGTGGATTATTGCCTTTTTTCCTCAGTTTTAATCAAGGTATCGTCTTTGAGCTGGCGGAGAGCATTGTAAGGGCCGGTGGCAATCTCTTGTCCCTCTTCGAGACCTGAAGTGATCTCCACCATCAGTTCACCCATGATTCCCTTCTTGACAACCTGGAATTTAGCCCTGCTGTCCTTGATCATGTAGACGCCCTCTTCCTGTTCGTCTTCATCTTGATCGTCGCTTTTCTCCTTTTCTTTCAAGACAAGGCTGGCGATGGGAATGGCGAGGACATCCTTTCGTTCCGCGGTAATGATATCAGCTGAGGCTGACAGTCCCGGCTTGAGACTTTTTGGTGGATCCTCCAGTGTGATGACAACTTTAAAATCCTTAGATTCTTCTGTAGTCACTGCCTTTTGCAGAGCTGAGCTTCCGATCTCGGTGACTGTTCCCTGTAGGACACGGTCGGGAAGAGCGTCGATCCTAATATCCGCATTTTGTCCCAAAGCAAGACTGATGACATCTGTTTCGTCGACCTCGACTTCAACTTCCATCACAGAAAGGTCTGCGATCGTCATCAAAACTGTTCCAGGGTTGTTCATCGTCCCGATCATTGCGATCTCTCCCTCTTCTACTCGTAGGCTGGTGATAATACCGTCAATGGGGGAGTTGTAGATAGTTTTGCTCAGCATGTCCAGGGTGCTCTCCAGAGAGGCTTGGGCCTGACGGATCTGATACAGGATGGCTTCATGGGTGGCCTCGGAGATCTCATGTGTGGTTTTGGCGGCCTCCAACTGTTCTCCTGAAATGAGCAATTCATCGTAGAGCTTTTTTTGTCGTTCGTAAAAGCTTTTGTCTTTTTTGAGCTGGGCATCTGCTTTTATGAGCTCGGCTTGGTAGATGTGGATGACGGCTCGATCTCTGTCGGCGTTGGCTTCATACTGAGTGGACTCGAGTTTTAAGAGGAAATCGCCATTTTTGACTGTCTGCCCCTCCTCAACACCGGTTTTTACGATTCTTCCTGAGATATGTGCACTGATGTTTACGCTTTTCTTGGGTTTGACTTCGCCCGAAGCAGATACGATAGAAGTTAAATCGTGGTTTTCGACTTTTTCGACCGTCACTTTTAGCGCTTTTTCTCGTTGAGACTGAAAATTGAGGATAATGATGACTGCCAGTATTAGAATGACGGCAACGATGATAAAAATCCTTTTCTTGCCTCCGGGGCTCTTCTTAGGAGTACGGATGACCAAGGCTTTTTTCTTTTTTTTCGAGTAATCCTGTTCATTCATTTTAGGTTCCTCTCAGAGGAAAATATCATATTATACTACGTCATAAAAGGCAAAAAGTTTAATTATACGTAAGAATTCAAAATCCGTAGGGACTTCTCTCACATCCCCCTCAGGGAGATGTACCATGCCCGCCTAGAGCCCTTCTCACGGTTTTCTCCACCACACAATTGGGACACTCAATAACGCAACTTGTGTTCATATGATCACGGATTTAGAAATGTTTCCAATCTCGCCATCCAGGCGTTTATGTCAATTTTATAATTCCGGACTCAAATTCGGGTCTCGAAATCTGTATGGATATCAATATATTCTACATCTTTAATACTTGATTTATTCAAAATTGTTTGGGTTTTATGCGGATGGGTTGCGACCCAGCACAAGAGTTGGTAATATGTGAGAGCTATGGAATGGGAAGAATCCTTGAAGGTTGCAGAGGAAGCCAGCAGAATGGCAGGAGAGATGCTCCGCCGAAATATCGATTCTTCAAGAGAAATCGTTTACAAGGGAGCTGTAAATCTTGTTACAGACTTTGATAAGCGCTCTCAGGATGTAATTTTCTCCCATCTCTCTTCGCAGTTTCCAGATCATGATTTTCTTGCCGAAGAAGACCTCTGTGAACAAAGAGGTTCTGAATTCCGGTGGATCATCGACCCTATCGATGGGACAACGAACTATGTCCACAATTTTCCCATATTCTGTGTGTCCATTGCACTGGAATGGAAGAACAAGGTCGTGTGTGGTGTTATTTATGATCCAATGAGAGAAGAGATGTTTTCTGCCATTTCGGGAAAAGGATCTCAAGTGAACGGGCAAAAGATCCACACCTCTGCTACTAGTGACCTGGACAAGAGCCTTCTTGCCACGGGTTTCCCCTATGATGTCCGGGAGAGCGAAGTGAACAACATCGATCATTTTGCGAATTTTGCCACACGCGTCCAGGCCATCCGCCGCTGCGGGTCCGCAGCCCTTGACCTCTGTTATGTGGCTTGCGGGAGGTTTGATGGATTTTGGGAATTAAAATTGAGTCCTTGGGATGTTGCCGCCGGGGTTTTGATAGTCGAGGAGTCGGGAGGGCATGTGAGCAGTTTCCAGGGGGAAACAGCGAGTATTTACGGGAAGGATCTCCTTGCTTCGAACGGCCTGATCCACGAACAGATGATCCAGATTCTCAAGCTAGGCAAGCAGCTATGAAGCGAAATCGACATGTTTATTCCTGTCCACAACGAAAAAAAAATCGGGAGAAGTTTTTGATTTTTTTTGTGGCGGTGCTGGTATTTTCCCATCTGACCCTTAGTCTGCAGGGGCAGGAGCCCGCGGGGCTCAAATTTGTGGCCGGAAGGGTCTTCCGTCTCTCCGTTCCGAGCAATGTGCAGTGGACCGATACAGGTTATGATGTGGAGGGAGACAAAGCGCTCTCTTTCTCCGCATCCGGAGGGATTTCCCTCCAGGTCGGCAATCCCATGGCTTACTGTGGTCCGGATGGATACGACCTGAAGACTGTCCAGCAGCCCATCCAGAACGAGAATATAGGTGCTTTGATCGGTAAAGTGGTTTTCCTTATTTCCATCGAAGTTGATGAAGAGACAGGGGAAAAGACACGGAACGAGATGGTGGAGATCTTTCACATCGGGTCTGACCGGATCGTCTCAATGCCCATCAGTGGACGACTGTTCTTGGGCGTCAATGAAAATGTCGCTGAGGATAATTCAGGTCAATTCACGGTCGATATCCGGTTGATTGATCGATAAAAGTAAGACGTGAAACGAAAACATCTCCTCTGATTCTATCCCAGAAGGTACTCATTATTTCAATGTACCTTATTAAGAATTCAACTTTTTATGTTTTACTTTTCACGATCTTCTTGGAGAGGAATGTCTCCAGGAATTGGATCGTATAGTTGCCCTTCTTGAAGTCTGGATTGGATAGGATATTGAGGTGCAAGGGGATGTTTGTTTTGATCCCCACGATGGTGGTCATCTCAAGTGCGGTTTGCATCTTTCGGATCGCCTCTTCCCGAGTTGGCGCTATGGCCACAACTTTGGCGAGCAGAGAGTCGTAGTCGGGTGGGATCGTCCATCCTTGGTATGCGGCGGAATCCACGCGAATTCCCTGTCCTCCTGGAAGAACCAGAAATTCGATCTTTCCTGCCGAGGGAATAAAAGTATCCGGGTCTTCCGCATTGATGCGGCATTCGATGCTGTGGCCGGACATTTGAAGGTCATGGGGAAGAGAGAGCTTCTCACCCGAGGCGATCTTGATCTGTTCTTTAATCAGGTCTACACCATACACCATTTCAGTGATAGGGTGTTCCACCTGCACACGAGTGTTCGCCTCCATGAAATAGAATCTCTTTTCGTTGTCCACGAGGAATTCGAACGTGCCCAAACTCTGGTATCCGATGGAATCCGCCGCGTCTTGAGCGGCCTTGATTATTCTTTTTCGAAGTTTCTCATCGATGAAAGGAGAGGGAGTCTCCTCCAACACCTTTTGGTGTTTCCTTTGGATAGAACATTCTCTCTCGCCCAGGGCGATCACATGGCCTTTTGTATCCCCGATAACTTGGATCTCGATATGGCGGGAGTTCTCAATGTACTTTTCCATGTACAGAGAGGGATCTCCGAAGGCCGCTTTAGCCTCGTACTGGGCAATGGATAACTGCTCGTCCATCTGATTGGGTGAACGAACGATGCGCATTCCCCTGCCCCCGCCGCCCGAGGCCGCCTTGAGGATCACCGGATAACCGATCTTCTTTGCGATGGTTTTAGCTTCTGACAACTCGACGATGACATCATTGCTCCCTGGGATAACCGGTAGTTTTGCCTTTTTCATGCTGAGACGTGCTGCGTTCTTATCCCCCAATAGGTTGATGAGGGACGCTGAGGGGCCGATGAACGTTATGTCTTCAGAATCGCAGATCTCTGGAAATCTGGGATTCTCGGCAAGAAAGCCGTAGCCGGGATGGATCGCATCTGCCTTGGTGATCTGGGCCGCGGTGATGATGTTGGGAATGTTGAGATAGCTCTCGGCCGCTTTTGCAGGCCCTATGCAGACGGATTCGTGGGCGAGCATTGTGTGGAGAGAGGTCCTGTCGGCCTCGGAATAGACTGCTACAGTCTTAATCTCCATCTCTCTTGCCGTACGGATGATTCGGAGTGCAATTTCCCCTCTGTTTGCGACCAGGATCTTGGATATCATGGTCGGTCAGCTCTGTGGCCTGATGGCAAAAAGCTTCTGGCCGTACTCGACAGGCTTGCCGTTCTTGATATAGATCTCCTCAAGGGTTCCTTCAACCTCAGTCTCGATCTCGTTCATCAGCTTCATGGCTTCGATGATACAGAGGGTCTGGTTCTTTGCTACTATATCTCCCTTTTCTACGAAGGAAGGAGATGAGGGATTCGGTGAGCGGTAGAATGTTCCGACCATCGGGGAGGTGATGAAATACAGGCCTTCTTGATCGTCAGCAGGCTCTGCTTGGGCGGGAGCCTCACTGTTGGCTGTAACGCCTGCGAGAGGAACGGCTGGGGCCATTTCTTGGGAGTTTGTTTTCTGAGCGGCCCTGCTGATCTTGATTTTCAAGTCTTCGATCTCTAACTCGAATTCCGAGAGATTTCTCTCCTCCAGCAGATCTATAATTTTGATGATCTCTTTGTAATCGATTTTTGCCTTCATTTTTTACCTTTTTGTGGAGGTCTGACCTCCTGGGTAAATTTTTCAAAAATTAGATATACCTTAATCGCAATACCCTATTTTGTCAACCCTCCTGGTTGTGACAGGATGCGTTTCCAAATCTGTGATGTCATGAATACTCCATAGCGTTATTGGGTGCCCCAATTGTGTGATGGAAAAAACCGCAGCCGCCCTGCTTTCCAGTTGTTCGTTTTTGATATCATACATTCTGATCACTCGGAATGACTATTGTGGTGTTCAGCGACTGGAGTATGTGCAGTTGTGTTGACTGAAGTTGGGATTTATCCTAGCATAGTAAGCATACATCTCGAGAGGTGATGAGACGATGTTAGATCAGTTATCGAGCAGGTTTCAGAAGGTTGCCAAATTCCTTCGCGGTGAAGTCAAAGTCACAGAAAAGAACATGGCAGAGGCGTTGAAGATGATACGCATGGCCCTCCTTGAAGCCGATGTCAACTTTCGTGTGGTCAAGGATTTCGAGTCGAAGATCAAGGAAAAAGCACTGGATAAAAAGGTGCTCGAAAGCCTTACTCCTTCACAACATGTCATAAAGATCGTAAGAGATGAGCTCAAAACCATGTTGGGGCAAGAGACAAAAAAATTGACGTTCTCCAGCCCACCACCTTCAATTTTCATGCTCGTTGGTCTTCAAGGCTCGGGAAAGACAACCACATGTGGCAAATTAGCCAAATGGTTAAAGAATATAGGGAAAAATCCTATGCTTGTTTCTTTCGATTTGAAGAGGCCTGCAGCTCAAGAACAGTTGGACATCATCACACAGACTCTCAATCTGTCTTTCTATGAACTGTTTGAGGACCAGATGGCAGACCCGAAAAAAGCACTCAAGAAGATCCTTGCCGAGACAAAGAACAGAGGACATGACACTCTTGTGGTCGATACAGCTGGAAGACTCCATGTAGATGAAGAGTTGATGGAGGAGCTCAGGATGGTGAGGAATATTCTTGAGCCCACTGAGGTCATCTATGTCGGTGATTCGATGACAGGTCAAGATGCTGTGAAAAGTGCCCAGCTATTCGAGGAGAAGATCGGGCTAACCTCAATCATTCTCACAAAGCTTGACGGCGATGCGCGGGGAGGTGCTGCGCTATCCATCGTCTCTGTTACAGGCAGGCCCATCAAATTCGTTGGCGTCGGAGAGAAGTTTGACATGCTTGAAGTCTTCCATCCTGACAGGATGGCTTCCCGAATTATGGGAATGGGGGACGTTCTGGGCCTGATCGAGAGAGCTGAGCAAGAGACGGACCTCAAGGAGGCAGAGGAGCTTGCCAGTAAATTGAGATCTCAAGAGTTTTCCCTAGAGGATTTCCGAAAACAATTGGGACAGCTGAAAAAGATGGGATCCATGTCTCAGTTTTTGAACATGTTGCCAACGGGTGGTGTTTTTAAGCAGATGTCAAAGATGAATATCGATGACAAACGGATCCTCTACTTCGAGGCGATCATAAACTCTATGACCGCAAAAGAGAGAGAGAATCCAAAAGTCATCAATGGGAGCCGCCGCAAACGGATCGCAAGAGGAAGCGGTAGACCAGTGTCGGAAGTGAATCAACTGTTGAAACAGTATTTTGAGATGAAGAAGATGATGAAGAAATCCCAGTTCAAGAAAATGCTTTCCTCTATGCCCATGGGGCATTAATGAAATGCATGTATGCGTATGATCGAGACATGCCCTTTATTTTGAAGGAGTTATGACAAGAAACATATCACTTTTTCAGCGGTGGGCAAGCTGAAATGAGTTGACTTATCCACAAAAATCAGATATCATTTTTTTTTAATTTTAATAAGGACGAGTTTACCCAAAATGATGTCAATAAGACTGATGAGACTGGGCACAAAGAAACGGCCGTTCTACAGGATTATCGTGACCGATTCGAGAAAACCCAGAGAAAGCAAAGCTAAAGCGATCTTAGGTTATTATGATCCTCTCAAAGAGCCACCGGATATCAAGGTTGATATGGATAAAGCAAACTACTGGCTAGAAAGAGGTGCACAAGCTTCCAAAACAGTACAATCTCTTTTGAATAAAGTTTTGGAGAAAGAGAAACTTTCCAATTAACAAAACAGTTAGGAGGTCACAGTGAAAGAACTCGTTGAGATGATTGCCAAAGCATTAGTTGACAATCCGGACAAGGTACACGTATCCCAGTTGGAGGGGGAACAAACATCGATCTTGGAACTCAAAGTTGCTCCGGAAGATTTAGGTAAAGTAATCGGCAAACAGGGAAGAACTGCACGCGCCATCAGAGTAATTCTTGGTGCCTCTGGGATGAAGCTGAAAAGGAGATTTAATCTCGAGATCATTGAAAAAAATTAATTTGGTTAGTATTGGAAAGCTATTAAGGAGCCGGGGAAAAAAAGGTGAATTGAGATTTAAGCTCTATTCCGGAGAGATCAAAAAGCCTTTTTTTTTCCAGGGTATACCTTAACAGACAGGGGGTTCCCGAAGAATTCCAGGTAGAATCTTTTTATCCCTACAAGAATTTTTACATCTTAAAATTCAAAGGGATTAACACTATCGCCCAAGCTAGAGAGCTCGTGGGGCAAGAGTGTATGCTTCCCGAGGAGGATCTCTCCCGTCTCGAAGAAGATAAGTACTATCTTTTTCAGCTTGTTGGGAGTTCTGTCTTTACCGAGAGCAAAAAGAGGGTTGGAGTTGTGAGTGATGTGTTGTTCATCAAGGACAATGACCTTCTTGTGATCGAAAGGGGAGGCAAAGAGATTTTGATCCCCTTCACCGCTGCCATCTGTGTTTCGGTCAATCTCGAGAAACGTGAGATTGTTATCAGGCCTCCGGAAGGACTTTTAGACTTAAATGAGATTTGATATAATTACCATCTTTCCCCGTATGTTTGACGGAGTATTATCCGCTGGAGTTTTGGGGAAAGCCTTAGAGAAAGGTTTGATCGAAGTCAAAGTACATGACTTAAGAGACTTTACTTCAGACAAACACAGACAAGTGGATGACCGTCCGTTCGGAGGCAAACCGGGGATGGTTTTGAAACCTGAGCCGATCTTTACGGCCGTTGAAAAGGTCAGGACCGATCCGAACGCTTCGGTCTGTCTTCTTTCTCCTCAAGGCAGAAAATTTGATTACCGAGTCACGGAGGAATTGGCTGGGTTTTCACAAGTCATTCTTATCTGTGGTCGTTATGAAGGAGTCGATGAGAGAGTGAACGAATATCTGGCAACACACGAGATTTCCGTCGGCGATTATGTGTTGACCGGGGGAGAACCGGCAGCCTTTGTGATCATCGATGCTGTTTCCCGCCTTTTGCCCGATGTCGTTGGAAAAATGGAGTCTGTCAAACATGACTCTTTTTTCTTGGGACTCTTCGACCATCCACAGTATACTAGACCTCGAGATTTTAGGGGGATGAAGGTTCCCGAAGTTCTTTTTTCGGGAGATCACAAAAGCATAGCCCAGTGGCGAAGGAAAAAATCCATCGAAAAAACAGCCAAGTTTCGGATGGATATGTTGGAGGAAGAGGGGGAATTGTCTCCTGAAGATTTGAAGATACTCGAGGAAATACAAAGAGAAAAGGAAGGAAAAACAAATGAACCTGATTGATATGGTTGAAGAAAAACAAATAAAAGGTGATGTGGGTTCTTTCAACGTCGGAGATACTGTTAAAGTCCATGTCGTAATCCGAGAAGGCGAAAAGGAAAGGATCCAAGTATTCCGTGGCGATGTCATCAGCAAAAAGGGATCGGGTCCGAGTGCCATGTTTACTGTCAGAAAGATATCCTTTGGAGTTGGCGTGGAGAGAATATTTCCACTCCATTCCAAAATGATCAAAGAAATCGAAACTGTCCGAAAGGGAAAGGTCAGAAGAGCTAAGCTCTACTATCTTCGGAAATTGAGGGGCAAAGCGGCAAGAATAAAGGAAGCGCGATAAGGACAGTCGGTCTTAGGTCGGAGAAGTGCCGGATTTCCAGTTCGAAAAGGAAATTGTCAGCCAGGGATATGGGTCCATCGCAGGTTTGGATGAGGCAGGCCGAGGTGCACTGTTTGGGCCTGTTGTTGCTGCGGCGGTCATGTTCTCCGCATCCTTGATAAACGGGAAGAAAAAAGCTTGGTTGGAAGAAATTGATGATTCAAAGCGTATTTCTCCGACTAAAAGGGAGATACTGGCGAGGTTGATCCTTATCCACTCCGATGCAGTGGGAATTGGGATGGCTTCGAGTGCTGAGATCGATGCCATGAATATTTATTGGGCTTCTTTTGAGGCGATGAAAAGAGCGTTCAAGAGCATGTCGAAAGTCCCGGATTTTCTTTTAGTTGACGGATTTAGGCTTAATGATGTAAATTATCCCCAGATGAATTTGCCCAAAGGAGATCAAAAAAGCATTTCCATTGCGGCTGCATCAATTATTGCTAAAGTCACCAGAGACAGGATGATGAAGCGACTTGACCTTGTTTTTCAGGGTTATGCACTTTCAAGGAATAAAGGGTATGGAACCAGGGAGCATTACGATGCACTTCAAAAACTGGGGCCGACGGCCTTACACAGGCAGTCCTATAATCTCGAGGGCAAAAAATGATTCTTAAGTCAGATAGAGCCAAGATCGAGTCTGTCGCAGAAAAACATATCAAAAAAGGCAGGCTGGAAGAGGCAATTGCCGAGTACAGAAAACTTCTGTCTGGCGAAGAACAGGATATCTCCATCCGCAATATTCTCGGAGATCTTTTCATTAAAGCCGACAACAAACAAAAAGCTGTTGAAGAGTTTGAGAGGATTGCTGAATTTTATGAGAATAAAGGGCTCTTTTCCAAAGCCATAGCAATATACAAAAGGATCAAAAGGCTCGTTCCCGACAATGTAGATTCCTCCAAGAGATTGGCTGAACTCTACCGGGATCAGGGATTTTCTTCGGAAGCAAGAGCGGAGTACATGAATCTCGCTCAGAATCTATCCAAGTCCAAAAAGACCAAGGAAGCTATTGATATGTACGAAAACCTGCTCAAGCTGGATAGAGATGACATATCATCGCGGTTGACACTTGCGGAACTCTACACGAATGAAAAAATGATCGATCAAGCGCTCGAAGAACTCAACAAGGTTGCTGAGTTCAAAATGCGGAAGAACCAACTCAAAGAAGCTAGTGAGATCCTTAACCGCGCCAAAGAGCTCAAGGAAGACCATTCTCGCACGATCACTAATCTCATAGAGCTTTACAAGAGAGATAACAAGAAGAAAGAAGCGCTGGACCTCGTTGAGGAAATCCTTCAAAAAGACGACAAGAATCTTAAGGCCTTGTATATTTTGGGGAACCTTCATTTCGAGGATAAAAGCTTCAAAGAGGCCGGCGAGATTTTTTCCCGGATTATTTCCATCAGGCCCAAGGATGTCGAGGCGAGAGTCAAGTTAGGAAGGATCTACATCCAGACGGGCGAATTCGATCACGCCTTCGAACAGTATGAGCCTCTTATCGACACATTGATCAGAAAACAAAAGAGTGATAAAGCCATTGGACTTCTCGGGCTCATTCTGGCTGCCCAAAAAGCCCATCTACCTACATTGGAGAAATTGGCAGCTATCTACAAATCCAAGGACCAAATAAAGAATTTCGAACTCGTCTGTAAGGTCATGTTAGATGAGTACCGGAACAACAACCTGAGAGAGAAGATGTTATCTGTCCTCAGTAAACTCCTCAGCACGTTTCCAGAGAATGAAAAGTATTACAACGAATCTAAACAGCTGAAGAAGGATCTGGGGATCTTGGAGGAAGCGGGGGGAGAGGAAGAAACCTCAGTCCAGGTCGAAGAGGCGAAGAACATCGTTGACTCGACTTTGGCGAAGGCTGATCTCTATGTCGATCAAGGGTTGATCCGAAATGCAAGACGACTCCTGGAAAATTTGAGGAACAAGTTTCCTGATGATATAAGAATCACGCAGAAGATCGATTCTCTGAAGATCATAGCTGCTGATATCAAAGTGGATGAGATCTCAGACAGAGTGGATAAGGTCACAAAAAGAGAGACCCAGATATTTCCGACAATCGGTGAAATTTCTAAAGAGGGAAAATCATTTCTTGATGAGGCTGTTGGAGAGGAAAAACTCACCTCGGCAGATATCTTTGCAGAAACAGACATCGTTCCCATCGTCTCTGAGGAGTTAGGCGAAAGAATTTATTATGATCTCTCTGAAAGGATCGCCAAGGAATTGGATGCCATTAAAGCCACCTGCAACAATCAGATCAAAGGCGACACCACGATCGTTGAGAAGGCCTTAAGCGATATCGTCACAGAATTCCGGAAGGCCCTGGATGAGAAAGTGGAGAAAGAGGATTACGAGAGCCATTACAACCTGGGGATTGCATTCTTGGAGCAGGGGCTGTTCGATGAGGCCATTGAAGAGTGTAAACTAGCGGCAGAAGACAATAACCTGGAGGTCGAGTGCTACAGTGTCATCAGCTTCTGTTACAGGCAGAAAAAGGAATACAAAGAGGCCATGAAATGGCTCGACAAGGCCCAGGGAATAACGGAAAAGGATGCGAATCAAGAGTTTGCGCTCAAGTATGAGATCGCTTCCCTGTATGAAGATATGAATGACGCCAATAAAGCGTTAAAGATCTACGACGAAGTCAACAAATGGAATCCGGAATACCGCGACGTTGCGGAAAGAATAAGATCCCTCCAGATAAAAAAATAGACTTTTCCCATCACGCAGTTTTTGAAGTGTCCCCGCTTTATGCGCCCATTTGACGTTCCTCCCAAAAATCTGTCAGATCACACACCGTGAGAAAATGCGCTGAGCGAATTCGTTATCTGTACTGAGCCAGAATTGTTTTGGCAACAAGTTCCGGTGAGGTGATACTGTTGCGAACTCCCCCATTCCTCTTAAAAGTTTTGGATTTGATCAAGGACGTGATCCCATCGGAGCGGGTGGTGCTTCACATCAAGAATGAGAGGAATCAGATGATTGTTCGAGGATCAGAAAACAAAACTGACCGCATGAACGCAGATTTCCGATCGAGGATCATCCAACAGGTGCTGGACAGCCAGTGTCCTCTCGTTTTTAATTCACAAAACCCAGAGCGAATCCTCCCATACGATGGGATGTTCGGGGAAAAAAACAACCAAAACATACTCTGTGTGCCCCTTATCGATTGGCATCATCCTTTAGGGGCACTGTGTGTCGATAGGCACTCTGGTTCTGGCCCTTACACGGACAAGAATCTGGATCTCTTGGCTGAATTGGCAAAACCCATTAAGTATATTCTGCGGAATTATTTAGACAAAAACGGAGAATTGGCCCCTCCATACCTTTATAACCATACGGTTCTTGTTGGACAGAGCGAGCGTTTTCTAAATGTGCTCCGGATGATCGACAGGGTAAAAAATACAGATGTTCCCGTGTTTATCTGGGGAGAAAGCGGAACGGGGAAAGAGTTGATCGCCCGCACGATCCATGATGAGGGGCAAACGAAGGAGGGGATGTTTGTTGCCGTCAATTGTGGTGCGATCCCAGATCATTTGTTGGAGAGCGAGTTGTTCGGTCATGTCAAAGGAGCCTTTACTGGCGCATTCAGAGACAAGCCGGGCCTCATCGAGGATGCTCATGGAGGAACTTTTTTTCTGGATGAGATCGGAGATCTATCCCCTCCTCTTCAGTCCAAACTCCTCAGGTTGTTGCAAGAAAAGGAATTCCGGAGAGTAGGAGACAATCGTACACGAAGAGTGGATGTGCGTTTTATCAGTGCGACGAATAAAAATATTGAGAGGGAAGTGGGCCGGGGTCGCTTCCGAGAAGACCTTTATTACCGCTTGAAGATATTCACCGTTGAGATTCCTCCTCTGCGGGAAAGAAGGGAAGATATCCTTTTTTTGCTAAACCACTTCATGGGGAAATACAGCCGACGGATGAAAAGGGAAAGAGTGTATTTGTCCCAACGGAGCCTGGAACTTTTAATGAATTATTCTTGGCCTGGAAACGTCAGGGAGCTTCAGAATGAGATCCAGAGGTTTATTGTCCTCTGCGGAGATGGTTGTTTGATCAAGGAGGAGCATCTCTCTTCGAGGATCAATCAGCGGCAGGAAGTTCATAATCCCGCCTCATGCGATTACTTCAGTGCTAAAGCGGATTTTGAGAAAAGATTTTTAAATCAGGCCCTGTCTCAGTTCCAGTACAACAGAGCAAAGACTGCGGCTCGGATCGGCTTGAGCAGGCAGGGGCTTTTTAAATTGATCAAAAAACACAACATCCCGATTCCAGAGCGCGAATAGGGAGGGAGTGTGGAGGTCGTATCTAATGGCCCATTAAGTGAGTGGAATAGAAACAGTCTGAGCGACGCCTTGCGAATTTCTGTGGATTCTGCTAAATTTTTGACAAATGAACGAAAAGAAATCGGATGTGTTTCACGTGAGCTGTCCAGTATGTCGGTCCATACTGTGGATCGATCCAGTGAGTCATAAAGTCGTCAAGTCGGAAAAATCACAAAAAGAGAAGGGCTCTCTGGATGAACTGCTAGAGAAAGAAAAGAAGAGGAAGAGTGAGTTCGATCGCAAATTCGAAGCGACGGCAGAACTGGAGAGAGAGAAGAAGAAAAAAGCTCAGGAAAAGTTTGCAGAGGCTTTGACCAAGATAGGCCTTGATGAATGAAGATCACCATGATTTGTATTTTGCGATGAGTCCCACTGACTGTAGAGAGACTAAGGAGATAGAGGATTGAACCTATTCCAGATCGATGCAGGAAAAGAATGGAGAGGAGGTCAAAGACAGTCTCTTTTTCTGGCCAAGGAACTCAAAAAAAAATCCTATCCCTTCAAATTTTATGTCCAGCCAGGGAGTCCGCTTCACACAAAAGCCCTTGAAGTTGACCTGCCGGTTATTCCCCTGAAAATGAGGAGCGAAACGGATGCGTTGGCCATATTACGTTTGGCTAGCGGAATGAAGCGTCATAGATGTCGATTGGTTCATTGTCATGATGCCCATTCTGTGGCTGTGGGTTCAGCGGCCGCTTCCCTGGCAAAAGTCCCTCTGCGTGTGATTTCACGGAATGTGGATTTCCCGATCAAGAAAAATTTCCTGTCGCAGATGAAGTACACCAAGAACATCGATATAATCATCGCTGTCTCCCAGGGGATCAAAAAAGTATTGGTGGATGGGGGAATCGATCCCGTTCTCGTCAAGGTCATACCCGACGGCATCGATTATTCTCCCTTTGAAGAGGCTGCGGCCAGTCAATATCTGCGCCGGGAGCTGAACTTCGGACCCGACGATTTCCTTGTTGGGATCGTTGCTCATCTGGCGGATCATAAGGGACACAAATTCTTGATCAAGGCAACGGAAATTCTTAAGGAAAAGGCTCCTCCGATCAAAGTGATCATTGTGGGTGAGGGCCCTTTGAGGATGGAGCTGGATAAACTGGTGAAACAGACCCATGTGGAAGACATGGTTTTTTTCCTGGGATTTCGGGAAGATGTTCCCCAAATATTGGCATCTCTGGATCTTTTTGTGCTTTCCTCCTATCTCGAAGGGATGGGAAGCAGTATACTGGATGCTATGGCGAGCCGGCTGCCAGTGGTGGCCACCAGAACCGGAGGCATCCCTGAAGTTGTCGTGAATGGTGAGACAGGCCTGCTCGTGCCCCCAAAGAGTCCTCCCGCCCTAGCCAAGGCAATCCTGAGGATCTATGAGGACAGAGAATTGGGAAGACGTCTTGGCCAAAAAGGGTACGAGGTTGTCCATCAAAAATTTTCTGCTGAGGCCATGGCAGCCAAGGTGATCTTGGAGTATGAACGTATTGCCCAGCTTAAGAACATCAAGCTGACAGCCTGAATGATTCATGAATAATGCCGCTGCGAATGATTACGAAGAAAATTCAAGGATTTTCCCTTTAAAGGCAGACAGTGTCTGTGTTTCGGTATGAAAAAACAGACCGGATTAGTACCTAAAACACTTATTCTGCTAGCCATATTTACCGTCGGAGTCTGTCTGCACCTCTCTCTTATTAAAAAGCCAGACAATTATCAGGTTTATGTGAATGCGGCCGAAAACATTTTCTATAAACAAAACCTCTATGCCAAGTATGGGATACTGGATTATTTCAAATACAGCCCTCTAGCCGCGTTAATGATCGTCCCCTTTTCTCTGCTTATCGACGAAGTGGGCATGTTTCTGTTACTTTTCTTACAGTACTGGCTGTTCTTTTGGGGATTTTGGAGGTGGACAAAATCTGCAGGTTTCCGTCTGGATCAATCATCCATCATGATGTTCTTGGCTTTTATATCTATCGTCTCAGATTCCATGCTGGCCGTCCAGATCTGCCAGGTCAATGCGGGCATTTTTGGTCTGATGCTGTTGGCCGCTGCGCAATATTCAGAGGGAAAGCACCTGAGGTCAGGATTATTGCTCTCTTTAGCGACGAACCTGAAAATATTTCCCTTTACACTGGCTTTTTGTTTTTTAGCTGGGTTCAAGAAAAAATTCTGGCTGGCCTTCTGGATCGGACTCGCGTTCTGGTTCTTTTTGCCCGTGTTGTCCATAGGGGGCGATTACAACTTCGAGCTTTTGCGTGAATGGTTCAACCTCATGACCTGGGATCAAACACGAAATCTCGAGATGCTGGATATCGGGAATTTTCTGGATCTCCATTTCGGGATTCCTCAAGCCGTTCGTAATCCCATGGCTGTATTGTTTGGTCTTTTGATCGGTGGGGCCACTCTCTATCTTTTCCGTAAAGGCAGGACAGAGCTGATCAACCGATTCTTTGTCCCTGTCAATGGCCTGTATATCCTTCTTTTTTCTTATCTCAGCGAATCTGCCACATCTATACTCGCCACCCCGGCAATTTTTTTGATCGCCATAGAAGCGCTCAAAGAGAAAAAACGGGCCTGGCGGTATTGGATCCTCTGGATACTGGCACTGCTTCTCATCCCCGTGTTTTATTCGGACCTGGTGCCAAGATCATGGTCCTGGTGGGCCCGGGGCTTTCACCTAAAAACAGTCGGTTACGTCTATATTTCGATCGTCATCGGCTTCTTGTTCGCCAAGCTCTATAAAAAAAGCTCCACCGGCAGCCCTTAGTACTGGAACATATATCACCACAATTATAAGTGTCTGCACTTTCCTCTGATTCTAACTCAAAGTGTACTCAAAATTGTTTTGGTCCGGAGGAACAGGACTAGCTGCCGATCTGCGTTTCATCCTCCCTGATCTTGGGTGCCATGCTAAATCCTGTGAATCCGAAGATGGCAAGGATTATAACAGAGACGTAGTTCATAACAGCCCAGACGAGATAGGAAAATGTCGGGACACCTAAGGTTCCTGTGATGTAAACGCCTGCCATACTCCATGGGATCAGGGGGACGATAATGGCTCCGCTTTCCTCGATGATCCGGGAAAGGTTCTTTGCAGCAAGGCCCTTTTTCTGGTAGATGGGAGCGAGGAGCTCGCCGGGGATGATCATGGATAGATAGGAACTTCCCGTGACCAGCGCAGTGACGATCGATGCGGATATTGTTGTGAGGACGATACTCCAGACTTTGCTGGCAAATTTCATCACCTTATCCAGTATGACTTGGAGCATCCCCGTCCGCTGCATGATCCCCCCGAAACTGAAGGCGGTAAAGGCAACTAGCTGGGTTTCCATCATGCTCATCATGCCGCCCCTCGAGATAAGTTGGTCGACTTGTGCTACACCTGTGTGCGCCTCATACCCCGTGTTCAGCGCGGTCGCGATCTCTGTGATCGAGGCCTTCTGAAAGATGACGGCGAGAATTCCCGCGATAAAAGAAGAAAACAGCATGCCGGGGATGGTGGGTTTTTTGGTGGCGGCAAAGTAGAAGACGACTGCCATCGGAAGGAGAAGGAGGATGTTAAAATTGAAGTTATCCTTGAGCGTCTGCGTGATCAGAATCAAGTCCTCAGACTCGACGTCCCCGCCCCCGTATTTTAGTCCGACAATGAAATACACGAACATCCCGATCAACCAGGCCGGAGTTGCTGACCACATCATGTGTTTGATGTGGTCAAAAAGATTTGAGCCCGCAGCAACAGGAGCCAGGTTCGTGACATCGGAAAAGGGTGACATCTTGTCTCCGAAGTAGGCTCCCGCGACAATAGCTCCAGCCGCAGGTCCTAGGGGGATTCCTAGGCCTATAGCGATACCGATGAATGCAACTCCCAAGGTTCCGATAGTTCCCCAGGATGTCCCCGTCGATATCGAGGTGAGAGAACAGACGAAACAGGCTGTGACCAGAAAGAATTTTGGCGAGATCAGTTTGAGGCCATAGTAGATGACCATGGGGATCGTCCCGCTGGCGATCCAGGCGCCGATCAGAATACCCACACAGAGCATGATCAGAATAGCCGGCATTGCTTTGTGGATGCTGTCGACGATTCCCCTTTCCATATCTTCCCATTTGAAACGCAGGATCAGGCCCATGCATCCAGTGATGAATGCGGCCGCAACAAGAAGGACTTGCGGGCGGATTTTGTACACGCCATAGCCCACGCCCAGGAGTAGGCCCATGGCGATGAGGGGAATGAGAGATACTCCGAAACTCGGCGTTTTTGTTTTTGTTCTCTCATCTTTTTTATTTTCTGTGTTCATAGGTCGTCCTCTAGGCTTTGGATATTTTTAACCATCAGATCGAATAAACCTGAATGGTGTCTCGCCTATCCATCTTCATGCAACAGATCAAGAAAAAGTCCCCTTGACGAGGAGTTCTCCTCCCCACATCATTTTTTGTCCCTTGGCGATCGAGCCGGAAAGATCCCATTTTTCATCGAGAAAAACAAGGTCTGCATCATTCCCCACCTTAATCTTACCTTTGTGCTCGAGCTTGTAAAAGGCCGCTGTGTTTGTGGAAAATAGCCGTGCCGTCTCGGGAATACCTAGAATTTGTTCTTGGATCAGGTACTTGAAGTTTGCCAAGAGGCTTTTCTGTGTAGCAATGGTCAATCCAGCGAGGTTTCCATCTTTATCGAATACGGGGAGGCTTCCATTGGCGTCGGAGCTGATGGTAATGTTGGTGAGAGGAGCATTCTTTTCCTTGCATGTCCGGATGGCTGTGGCCACACTGATGTGGCCTACCTCTGGGGGATCGGGATCGAGGTCTGCTGTGAGATCCATGTATCCACCCCTTTGGATGAACTGGATAGATTCTTCGAGCAGTTCGGGGTTGCGGTTGCAATGGGTGGGAATAAGCTGTGTGATCGGGATCTCTGTTTCTTCGATCAAACGGAAAAACATCTCGAGGCGTCGGTTCCCATCTCCCAGATGGCAGTGGAATATGCCCGCTTTTCCTCCCAGCATTCCTCCCACACGACACTCTGAGGTGAGGCGGCAAAACTCTTCGAACGTGGGTTGGGAGGAGCGGTGGTCAGAAACGGCGATCTCGCCCGCTCCGATCACTTTGTCGATAAGTATGATGTCGGAACGAATGCTTCCTGTGAGGGTGACCACTGGAATCTGGTAGGATCCCGAAAAAATGTATGTGGTGATCCCTTCAATCTCAAGTCCGTTCGCTTTGGCCAGCAAAGACTCCATGTGGCGGGTTGTCCCATCCGTGCCTAAACATCCGATCACTGTGGTCACTCCGCTCGTGATGATGTCTTCCACTGTTATCTCAGGAGCACGTGTGGAGGGGCCTCCTTCGCCGCCACCACCCAATATGTGAACATGGCTATCTATGAATCCAGGAAAAACCCGTTTGCCCGAAGCATCCACTTCTGCGATGGGAAATCCATCGACCCTGACCTGTCCTGGTTCACAGATCGCACCGATCTTGCGGTCCAAAATAAGGATGTCTTTTTCACCTAGGGGATCAGGTGCAAAGATCTCTCCGCCTCTCACTAGAGTGACCATCTCTACCTCCTCTAACATGAATTATTCATAAAAGCTGCCGATACTTATCTTCCAAAAACTTTAGATCTATATTATCGGCATTTTTTACCCTTCGGGCGCCGACCCAACCTAACCCACCGATCTCACAACATCGGCTTCATTGTAGCCCGGGTTAGGTTGGGTCGGCTCGCGGTAGTTCACTACAGCTTCGTGGGCCACCTCCTCCACTTTATTGTAAGGGTGGGGCGGGTTGGCCTCGGTCCGTGAATAATCCAGGCTAATAAATGCTAAATTAACATGGATTAGTTGGTTTTTCAAGAGAGACGATAAGGCCTCCTCGTGACATTTTTGGTGAAAGTGTGTTTCCGGCTTATATGCTGACTATTAGGCAAACTAATAAAGCATGCCATCCGGAGATGTAGCATGTATGGCCTTTCGAGAGGGGAGCGGAGCCGAAAAAAGAACGGATTTTCCTCGCTGTGGAAAATCCGGCTGCTGATGAACCAACTGCGCAATTATTTTTTGAACTTTATAGAGGTTTTCGCTAAAATAGGAGTGCTTTTGGAAAAGAACGATGTCGACGATAGAAGAGGAATTCGAGAAACTGAGACCCATCCTTGATAAATGGAGCAAATTTGGCCTGTTTGTAAATAAAATCGATGTCAAGGGTGTTGAAAATTTCATCAAAAAGGGCCCTACGATCATCATGGGGAATCATATCGGTACTCTAAAAGATGCTCTGACGATCTATGAGATAGTGCCTCGGCCATTCGTCTTTACTGCCAACAAGATGATCTTCAATAAAGACGAGCTAGACTTCCTCGTCCGGAAGCACCTTAAAAGGCATCTCAAAGGATTCGGGCTTTTTGTGAATGCGATCATCAAACCCATAAAAATCCCCACCATTAATTTTATCACCAGAGCCGTCAGAAGTGTGGGGACCATCCCTGTGGACCTTTATTCCAGCAAAAGAGACGCCATCATGAAATGCCAGGAAACAGTGAAGGCGGGGAGAGCTCTTATTGCCCTTCAAGGCCGTGGCCGAGTCATGAAAACCGACCCTAATCCCTATGTCAGCCCGGTCAGAAAGGGAGTTTCTATCATCTCCTACAATCTCTTCACGAACGAAGGAATTTCTGTTCCCGTCACTCCTTTGGCAATATTTGGAACCCATCGTCCTTTTTTTATCCCAGGAAAGATCCAAGTCCGAGTGGGAAAACCCATGTATATTTCTGATTACATGGGTGGTGGGTTTAATGAAACGATCGAGAGATTCCGCAGTGCTCTAGAAAAAACGGTCAACTCTCTTTTCTTCGAGATCCTCCGATCTTAAGCCTGAGTTCTATTGGCCCCCGAAACGTGCGAGTATATCCGAATTGATCTTGAGAAATGTGTCATATTTAATCTGCACGCCTATTTCTTCCCTAATCTTTGACATGCAGGAGATAAAAAATTTATTTTTTTTCGTATCTAGAAAATTTTCACGCTCCGTTTCAAAATTCTCCTGAAGCTCGGCCTCTGTGACTTCTTTTCGGTCGAGAATACGAAGGAGCACATAACCGTTAGCATACTCTATGGGATCGCTGGCTTCATTCAAAGGCAGAGAAAAAGCCTTTTCGTCGACTTCTACGTTTTCACCGATAACGCTCAAATATCCTCCTCGTTTGTGTTCATCCGCGGTCTTGTACTCCAGACCATAATTACTGGCGAGGCTTTCGAGATCTGAGGTGGCCAGCTCTGCTTTGATGGACTTCATTGTTTCGTAAGCCTTTTCTTTCTTCGTCTCTGCGGCGAGGTCTTCTTTCACCTTGTCTTCCACCTCTTCGAGTAATGCTGCGCGAGGGGATGTGATCCCGCGAAGCTGCGCCAATCCCGTTCCTTTATAGGTGTAAATGGGTGTTGAGATCGCGTTTTCCTCGAGCTGAAAGAGGGCCGTGCTTATCGAGCCCGATGGATCGATCTCCTCTGCGAAAGATTCTCCGTTTGAAACGGGCCCCGTGCTTTTAACCATATACCCCAATGTTTGTGCCGCTACGTCCAGGCTCTTCTCCTTTAAAGAGTTTTTTTCCAGGCCCGCAACTCTTTTTTCGATCAATTCTCTCGCTTTTTGGTCATTGAGGATATTTGTGATCTGATCTTTGACCTCTACAAGGGGTTTTTGTATCGCTGCTTCCTTTTCTGTCACTTTGAGGATCGCTGCACCTTCACTCAGCTCGAGAGGTCGAGATATCTCGCCGACTTCAAGGTTGGCGATCTCTTCTTGTTCTTGTGTGGACAGAGACCGCCACTCGAAGAAGCCCCAATCGCCCGAATCTCCAGCTTTCCCGTCCTTGGAATGGATTTTTGCCAAATTCCCGAAATCCTCTCCCTCTTTGACCCTGTTCTGGATGTTCTGCATCTCTGTCAGAACGAGCTCTCTCTCTTTCCCCTCATACGGAATATAGATTCGGCCAACTCTCACTTTTTCCGGTTCGGTGAATTGAGGCTCGTTGTTGTTGTAGTACTCCTCAATCTCCGAGTCGGTCAGCTCCACGTCCTTTTTGAAATCCTCGATGTTAAAAAAGACATAATCGGCTTCACGTTTTTCAGGGATCCTGTAGGTGTCCTTGTTCTTTTCAAAAAATGCTTGTTTCTCTTCAAGGCTGAACTCATCTTCGGATTCGATGTTTGTGATCTCTATGGGCACAAACTCCATTCTGACGCTTTCATTTGTGTTCTTGTAGTTTTCCCAGAGTTCGCCTTGTGTGAGTGATACTCCCGCTGTGAGCATTTTGATGGTTTTATCCATCAGGATCTCTTTTTTAAGAGACTCCTCAAATTGCGACAGAGGGATCCTGTTCCACTCCAATATCTGTTTGTACTCTTCAAAACCGATAAACTGTCCATCCTTTTGAAACACGGGATAACTCTTGATCTTTTCCCTCAGTTCATCGTTGGAAGTGCCCAGTTTCATTTTTTCGGCGAATTGAATGAGGAGCTCCTGCTGGATGAGCTGCTCAAGCACTTGCTGCGGAAGGTTGAGTTGCTGTATGAAGCTGGCATTGAGTTCTTTGAATTGTTTCTGCAGGCTTTCGATCCTTTGTCTGAGGTTGTTCACATAAGTGTCTGTTGATATTTTTGTTTTTCCGACCGAAACGATGGTGTTCGGGTCCCGGGATTCTCCCAGCCTCCCCGCTCCACCCCATACGGCAAATATAGATATGATGAACGCAGCAACTACGGCCCAGAGAATGGGCGACAGTGATTTCAAGTTTTTACGCATAGATTTCAGCATTGTCTTACCTCTCTTTGAGTAAGTGTCGGGCGATAACGATCCTTTGAACTTCTGAAGTTCCTTCATATATTGTGAGCACTCTGGCATCTCTGTAGATCTGTTCGACAAAAAATTCTTTAGAGTACCCGTAACCGCCATGGATTTGGAGAGCGTGGTATGCGATCCTGTTTGCTGCTTCTGATGCGAACAGCTTGGCCATAGAGGATTCTTTTCCATATGGCTTGCCTAGATCGCACAGATTTGCAGCTTTATAGGTCAACAACCGTGCGGCGTCTGTCCATGTAGCCATGTCGGCGATCATGAATTGGATCGCTTGGAAATCTGAGATCTTTTTTCCGAAGGCCTCTCTTCCCTTGGCATATTTGACAGCTTCATCAACGGCCCTCTGGGAAAGGCCCACAGCTTGAGCTGCGATTCCAATTCTCGAGTTGTCTAGTCCCTGGAATGCGATGGCTGCGCCCTGCCCTTCCTCGCCCAACATGTTTTCCGCAGGGATCCGGCAATTATCCAGGCTCACTTCTGCAGTCAGCGAAGCGTGTAATCCCATTTTTTCTTCGATCTTAGTTACGCGAAAACCTGGCGTTTCGCTATCCACGATGAAAGCGCTGAGCTTTCTTTTCTCTCCAGGGGGAGTGTCTGCTAAGGCGAAGAGTATGAACGCTTCGGCATCGTTTCCCGTAGTGACCCAGCTTTTAGTCCCGTTTAGAATGTAGACATCTCTCTCTCTCCTGGCCTTGGTATTCAGGTTTGTGGCATCTGAACCTGCCCCGGGTTCGGTCAAGCTGAATGCTCCGATGATGTCGCCGCTAGCCGCTTTAGGCAGGTATCGTCGCTTCTGGTCCTCATTCCCGAATTGGAGCAGGGAGCTGGAGAAAAGGGAACAATGCACTGAGATAATGACAGCCAATGAGGGGAAAACGCGGCTTATCTCCTCGATGACCAAAGCCGTGGAGAGAGTATCTGTTTTTATGCCTCCGTATTCGGAAGGAATGGCCATTCCCAGCACACCGATCTCTCCCAGTTTTTGCAGGAGCTCCTTGGGGAAAATGCGGTTTTCTTCCATATGTTTAACATGAGGCAAGATCTCTTTTTGGGCGAACTCTCTGATCATTTCTTGGAGTAATTTTTGGTCTTCTGAGAGTTCGAAATTCATGGTTGACCTCGCGAATGGAATGTTTTACCGGTTGTGACCGAGACTCCCTATTCTCCTTTGTGGAAGAGATGCACAAGTTTATCGTAGGAAGAATCCACACCCTCTATGACGATTTTGGTCTTTCCGATGAGAGGCATAAAATTTGAATCTCCTGTCCAACGGGGGATCACATGAAGATGATAATGATCGGCTACACCCGCACCAGCGCTCCGCCCAATGTTCATGCCTGTGTTAAATCCATGGGGACGATAGTGCTGTCTCAATATCTTTATGCTGAATTTAAGCAGGTCTGTCATCTCATCTGTGGTGTCTTTGTCTGCTTTTTCGATCGAGTCAATGTGCATGTTAGGAGCGATCATCAAGTGTCCGGGTGTGTATGGATATCTGTTTAAGATGATAAAGTTGTGCTCTCCCCTGTAGAGGATGTGTGCCTCCCTGTTCTCCTTCATATTTATGGCTTGGCAGAAGATGCATTCCTTCATCTTGGAAGCTTCCTTGACATATTCTTCCCTCCAAGGAGCTGTGATGTACTTCATTATTTATTGATCATGCTCTTTAGGAGTTTGCTCGGTTTGAAATATAATACTTTTTTTGGAGGAACCTGGACAGGTTCACCTGTCCGGGGATTTCTTCCTGAGCGTGCATGTCTTTGTCGGAATCGAAAACTTCCAAATCCTCTCAGCTCAATTTCTTCTCCTCTCTGGAGGGCATCTTTGATCATCTGAAAAAAGAGATTGACACCAGTTTCTGCCTCTTGTTTGGAAACGTTCATTTCCTTGGCGATTTGGTTGATTAAATCAGCTTTTATCATCCTTTTCCTCCTTTGTTTTCTCCTTTTTTTTCGTTGTTTTTTTAGGGGTGCTGATGGTTTTGAGTTGATCCTTCATGATATCACCGAGAGTATGTCTGCCGTCTTGGCTTCTCACATATTTTTGATACTCCATTTTCTGCAATTCGAACTGAGCTTGCTTAAAGCTCAGCGATATCTTTTTGTCTTTTTGGCTCAGCTTGATGATCTTTGCCAGTTTCTCTTCCCCCAGGGAGAAGATTTCTGCAGGGTCTTCGATCTTTTTTTCATCCAGTTCTGAGAGGAAGACAACGCCCTCTATCCCAGGGGTGATCTCCACAAAAATACCAAAGCTGACCAGCCTGACGATCTTGACATTCACCAGGTCTCCGATCTTATGTCTCTCGAAAAAATCTTCCCAGATATCACCTTCCAGCTGTTTAATACCAAGGGATAACTTATGCTTATCCACGTCGATGTTCAGGATGATGGCCTCGATCTCGTCCCCGGCTTTCAGTTTGTCAGAGGAGTGTTTGATCTTTTCCCAACTGATATCGGAGATGTGGATGAGGCCTTCAATCCCCTTTTCCACCTCCATGAATGCGCCAAAGTCAGTGATGCTCGTGACGGTGCCTTTAACCCTTGATCCTGGACTGTAAGTCTGTTTGAAAACCTCAAGAGGGTGAGGACTGACTTGCTTGAGTCCTAGCGATATTCTTTTTGTTCCTGGATTGATGTCCAGAATGGTCACTGTGACCTCTTCCCCTGTTGCGAGAATTTTTTTGGGATGGACGAGCTTTCTGGACCAGGTCAAGTCAGAGACGTGAACTAATCCTTCCACTCCTGGTTCCAGTTCCACAAAGGCACCAAAATCTGTGAGGTTTACCACTTTACCGGTGATCTTTTGGCCCGTAAAGTACTTGGTTTCGATGGTCAGCCATGGATCCGGGATCAGCTGTTTATACCCCAAGGAGATTTTTTCTTCCTTTTCATCGAAGTCGAGAATGACAACTTCGATGTCTTGGCCCGTCTCAAAGACCTCTGATGGATGGTTGATCTTTCCCCATGACATATCAGAGATATGAAGAAGGCCTTCGATTCCCCCCAGGTCCACGAATGCGCCGAAATTCGTCAGGGATTTTATTTTGCCCTTGACCTTTTTCCCGCGACTCAGCTGGTCGAAGACACGTTTTTTTCTCTTCTCTCTTTCATCCTGCAGGAGGAGCTTTCTGGAGAGAACCGCGTTCTCTGCTCTGCGGTCGAATTTTATGACCTTGAATTTATAAATATTCCCGATCATTTTATCCGGGTCTTTGACAGGTCGGACATCGGCGTGGGAATCGGGGAGGAATGTTTCTATTCCGACGTTTACACTGAAGCCATTCCGGATCTTGTTTGTGATCTTGCCCACGATCCAGTTGCTCCGGAGAAAAGCGGTCTCCAGATTATCCAATGCCTTTTGTGCAATGGCTCTTTTCCTGGAGAGGTAAAGGTAGCCTTCTCGAAGATTGCTCTTCTCCAAGATCGCTTCGATCTCACTCCCAGGCTCTAAAGCGTTGATATCCTTGGTGTCTCCGAACTCTTCCAAAGGGATGATCCCTTCGGATTTTGAGCCAACGTCCACTAGAACATAGGTTGGAGTGACTTTGATTACCCTTCCTTTGAGAAGTTTCCCTGGGCTCAGTTCTTTGGCGCTGAATTGGTACTGATCAAGAAGATCTTCGTACTCCTTGGATGAGATGTTATCTTCTTTTTTGGTGTTTTTCGTTAACTCTGACATTGAACTATCTTCTCCCTATGAATTTGCCGTTCGAAGTTAGATTTGATCCTGACGACTGCTTCCTCGATCGCTTCTGGTGGTGTGGAAGCTCCTCCGGAAAGCCCGATTTTTTTTGCTCCCTTTAACATTTTAGACGTGATTTGTGCTGAATTCACAATAAAGTGAGTGTTTGGCAGGACTCTCTTCGAAATTTGATATAATTTGTGTGTGTTCGAGCTGTTTTTTCCCCCTATGATAAAGAGTGTATCCACTCGAGAAGCTAGCTCGGATGTGGATTTTTGGCGCGTTTGCGTCGACTGACAGATCGTGTTAAATACTTTGAGCTCCTCTGTCCTTTCTATGAGGGCAGCAGCGACTGTTTGGAAGAGGTTCATGTCCTGTGTGGACTGAACCAGAACTGCCCTTCTTTTTTTCTTAGGCATTTTATGGGCCTGTTCCTCCGACTCGACGATGATCCCTTTTCCCTGGCTGTATCCGATGAGTCCTCGACTTTCCGGGTGATTTTTGTTGCCGACAATGACGATCTCTTCCTCTTCCTTAGCCAGTGCTTCTACAAGCCTCTGGATCCGCTTGACAATGGGACAGGTGGCATCGATGATCTTGATGTTTTTCTCTTCGATCTTTTTATATATATCCGGGGAAACACCGTGGCTCCTGATGATCACGGTGCCCTCTGTGAGTTCATCCATGTCTTCCAGAGACCTGATGCCTTGCTGCTCGAGGTCAGATATGACCTTGGGGTTGTGGATCAAGTCTCCTAGAGTGAAGACCTGTCCTTTTTCCTTAGAAAGGGTATCTTTCGCGATCTGTATAGCTCTTTTGACTCCGTAACACAGTCCTGAATCTTTTGCGATGATTATCTCCATTTTTCCAGTTTAAACGATGCAATATATTACCCTAGATGATGAAAATTGTCAATCCTAAATATAGGTAAAAACTTAACTTAGCTTCATTTTGGTGGGTGAAGATAGAGACCGATTCCTTGCTCATTCACCCTATGGGCAGGAGGAAAGTCGCCGATATCGATGGCAAGGTCCGGGTTGAGCTCCCCCAATCCCGCGACTAGAGCATGAACGGCAGCTAGGTGGCGTGCCACCCGTTCCCTGAGGGAAATGCCATCCTCACTGTAGGGAACAAAGAGCATCCCTAGCTGGGATGCTTTCACATAGTTAGGATCCTTGCCCTCAACGATCAGGGCCTCTGAGGGTTCTCCCTTGAGTCGTCCATGGGAGACGTTGGCCGTTTCGAGAAGAATGGCCATCGACTTGGTATGATCCCCCCATTCACGGTGGCTGAGACCGCGCAGACTGGGTGGTGAAGCCTCCATACGTATGTCTATGCCCTCCATCTGAAGCTCCATGCTCGCAATAGCTGCCAGTTCCGCGCTGTTTTCATGAAAGACAATGGCATTGACCACAGGATATTCTGGGGCCGCCTCATGGAGGTCGAGGGATAGGTCGATCTCCTCCCTTGTAATGAGTTGCATGATCCCGAAGGCGATTTTTTCAGTCAGATGGCCCTTTTCCTTGCCTGGATAGCTTCTGTTAAGATTGCGGACCTCTGCTCCAGACAGGGCCTGGCCCGCTGCATTGGTGAATAGTGTGGGATCTGGCCATTGGTGGATGGGATTTGTCAATCGCGACCCAAAGCGAAACCATCTGATTCCCCCATGAGGGGTTTCGAGAGAAAACCTTTGGGGATTCCCTTCAAATGGATCGTCATGCGTGAAACCGCTGAGATTGGCTTGCGGCAAGATGAAGACCGTTCCTCTGGAAACCTTGATATTTTCAAGAAGGAGGACAGCTGTTATAAATCCTGCTGGTTCATTGGGGTGGGTCCCCCCCAGAATGAGAAGATTCCCTCCCTCCTCTTCCCCTTTGAAGCAATACACCTCTGTGTCCCCTGGAGAATCGGCCAGCTGTGGGAAATAATCGCTGAGCTTCGTCTGTCTGGACAGTCCCGTGCTCGGGTAAAATGTATCCTTTTGATGCATGCTCAAGAATTGGGCGCTTGTCAACCAACACAAAGCGGCGGTTAAACAAAAAAGGCCAAGTGCGATGACATGATGTTTTTTGATCTTTTCTTTTATTGAAATAAATATCGACATTTTTTTATGAACAATCCAGTTATTTGATTAGGAAAAGGCGGAGAAGAAACATTATAAGCACGATAGCTGTGCTCAACTGAGACCAAAACTGTTTTTCTCTGAACAGATACCAGATCAGATTCAACGTCAAAAACAGTACGATCAAATGGTAGATTATCTTTATCATGGGCTTATCTCATAAAATTTTCTCTATTATCGGGGCCAGAAGGAGAATCCCGATTCCCATTGCCAGTTCAAAGAGGGCGGGGACAAGACAGTACCGCAGGACTTTAAAATAATTTTTTTCTCCGACGACCTGAGCGGCAAATATTCCCGCCAGAGCAGTGGGAGGCATGAGGTCTCCGAGGCCCGCTATAGCCGATAGTGCAGCGGACGTGATGATCGCGTTTTTGTTGATTAGTGCAAGAATAAATGGGACACCCAGAATCGATGCAGACCCATACGCTGAAACCGCCCCAAAAAGAGGCATGCTGATCGAGATTCCCAGATACAGAAGAACAGGAGGCAATGAGAGGAAACTCATGACTATCCATCCCCTCCCTCCCGTCAAAGTTATGATCTGGATGAACATTCCCACGCCGGCAAGGATGCAGAGGATCGGCATAGATTCCTTCATGGCTTCCTGGGTCACTTTAAAAAAGTTAAAAGGACGGGCACAAAATATTCCCACTAGAGAACCCAACAAAAAGATGGCGGGAATGCCAATGTCTGGCACGAATGAAGAGGTGAATCCCTGACCGATCATCAGAAAGATGACAACGACGAGCGGGAGGTAGAGCCGGAGACCGTATTCTTTAGAGAAGGACTCGGGCAGGATCGATTCCATTTGTTTGGTGTCGAGTATCTGTATGTCTTTGTAGCCGAGCCATAGGGAAATGATTATGGCCAAGGGGATCACAATGATCAGGAGTGGGATCGTGAGGCCGACATAGGGCATGTCCACTCCACCCCCCATGATCATGACAAGAATGTTGACGGGAGGGGCGATCATCCCTAATATCCCCCCCATGGCGATTAGGGCGGCTGTTTTCACTTTGGAAAGTCCCAGTTTGATCAAGACTGGTGCGACCAGTGCGCCAGTGCTGAGAACAGCTGCTGTGGAAGAGCCGGTGATCATGCCGGGAAACATGACAATGACCATGACAGTCAGAAGGAGAGTGACTTTTCTTCTGTAGAATGTTTTAAGTAAGATGGCCGTGATAGTATCCAGGATACCGGACGCTTGCAGAACCTTCATGAAGATCATGGCTGTGACGATGATAAGGATGGTGTCGAAGTAGCCAAAACTTCCCTCAACCAGATGACGCAGCGCTAACCCTTCACCGCCCAGAAGAGCGCCGGCAAGAGCTGAAAAAACAAGGGAGACACCGATAGGGAGCTTTAATCCCATGGCAAGGATCGCAAATATCGCCACCATCAACAGGAATATGGCGTATTCTGGCATCTGCTTATAACACTTGAAACGTGAGACGTAAAACGTGAAAAAAGAGGGTTTCTGATTTCTGTCTTTGGGATGACTCTTTTTTACATTTCACGAACAAAGTCATTGAAAGGCTTCCTTGAGAGGAGCCAGAACATCGACAGTTTTTTCCACTTCAACAAGGGGAATATTGTTTTTCTCGCATATTTTGCTGAAGAGTCCGTCATGATCTCCCGATTTGACGATGATGAGCATTTGGGATAAGGGAAGGAATTCGGTTATCAGTTGATCTGTCAGCTGGCCTCTGCGGGCTTCTCCACCCAGGTGGAGACAGAGGAGTGGGATGCCTCTTTTTTTTGCCTCAGAGATGAGCGCTCGAACTCTTTCTTTCTCCTGGTCGACATCGATTCCGGCTGCTCCCAATCCTTTCAAGCTCGCTCCCAAAACCAGGGTCAGCGTTTTTATGCCCTCCAGGTCTTGGGCAGCAGCTGTTTTTTTTAGCACAGAGTTGAGTCCAGCCCTTTTTGCAAGCACTGAGGCCATTTGGACGTCCGCACTCTGCCCTACAGATGTGATCAGATTTGGGAGTTCAAACCGAGGAAGGTCTTCCCCAACATTTTTGTTTGCAAAAGCAACCAGGGATAACAGGAAAGACAAAGCTAACACAAGGAGAATGTTTTTTCTCATGGCTCTTACCTTTATACAAATAAATTCATAGAATTGAGCTGTCAAATTGTTAGGATAATTAAAACCGAACTCTTTAGCAATGGAAAGGAATTAGTAGCCGGCACCGTAGCCGTCCCGACGGGAGTCTGCTCCGCCGAGGATGATGTCTTTTCCTGGGAGGATCATGATCCCCTGAGCACCCCCAAAGTATTTATCATAGTCCTCTCTTATAAGAACCTCGTGCCCCAATTCTTTAAGAGTTTCGATGATGACCGGAGCCATCCGGGACTCTAAGGCTATGGGACGGGTTTCGCCGCGGACAGAGTAGGAAAAAAACCGGGATGCTTCGATAGCTTCATCAAGGGACATGTCAAATTCGATGACATTGAGAATGATTTGAGTCAGGGTAGGAAATATCCGTGTGCCGCCGGGTGAACCGAGGACTAATAGAGGTTCTTCGCCCTGGAATAAAATCAGAGGTGCTTGGGAGCTTAGCGGGCGCCTGTGGGGCCTCGGTGCATTTGGAGATTCGGGATCGCGAGAGAAATCATCCATCTCATTATTCAGGAGAAATCCCGTGTTCTCGGGGATGATACCCGAACCAAAAAAAAGGTTGATCGTTTGGGTGAGGGCGACAATGTTTCCCTCCCTGTCGATCACACAGAGATGCGTCGTGCTCTCCTTCTCATTCTCTTTTTCGTCAAAATCTCCGTAAGGATAAACGTTGAGAACATGGTCAGACTTGATCTGTAACGCGATCTGTTTTCCGTAAGCTTTTGAAGTGAGCTCTGTCTCGGGGATGTGGATGTAGTCTGGATCACCTAGATACTGAGCCCGGTCGGCAAAGACAAAACGGAAGGCTTCACTCAGATGATGGATGTAAGGCACAGAATTATGACCCCACTCCTTGACCGGCCAGTTATCGATGATGTTCAAGAGCTGGATGATATGGAGCCCCCCCGAAGCCGGTGGTCTCGCACTGTAGAGCGTGTAATCCTTGTACTGTCCCTTTATGGGCGTGTGTTCCACGGGAGAATAATCTGCCAGGTCATCAAGAGTGAGGATTCCGCCCTTTTCCTGTACTGCTGTGACGATCTTTCGGGCGATCTCTCCTTTGTAGAAGGCCTCGATTCCTTTAGAAGCGAGGAGCCGAAACGTGTTTGCAAGTTCAGGATTGCGAAACACATCCTCGGGTTCAAAAGGCAGTCCTTCGTTAAGGTAGCAGCAGGATTCTCCAGCCATTTGCAGCAGTTTCTCGTACTCGTCCTTGTTGATCTTGCTGAAGGTCTTGCTGACAGGGAATCCCTCTTCCGCGATCTGGATCGCCTTTTGCATCACATCGCTGAGGGCCTTAGTGCCGTACTTGTCCAACGCATACGACCAGCCTGCGAGTGCGCCGGGAACAGCGACAGCCAAGCCATGTGTCCGCCTCAACTGCTCGTTGGTCTCTCCATTTTCGATGTACATCTCAGGAAAGGATTTTGACGGCGCCTTCTCTCGGAAGTTAATAGCTGTGATCTTTTTATCGCGAGCCGAGTAGATCACCATAAACCCCCCCCCGCCTATTCCTGAAGCAAAAGGTTCTGCCGCGTTCAAGGCAAACGTGGTGGCGATAGCTGCATCGACAGCATTTCCACCTTTTTTCAGCATCTCCAGCCCGGCTTCAGCAGCCAGAGGGTGGGCTGCAACCACCATCCCACTTTTGCCCCGGAAATTGTAGGGCTCATGACGGTCGAGCGGTGGCTTTTCCAAATCGAGGTCTTGTGTTCCACAAAAAATCGTCAGCATAAAGCAGAGAGCCAATAATAAAACCTGTAGGCCATGCCTTGGTAAGATCATGAGATTTTTAATCCTCATTTGTCTCCTCTTCTAAAAGTTTTGAGATCTCTTCTTGCGAAGGGAGGTCTTTTAAGCTGTCCAATCCAAAATAAGTCAGAAATCTTTCTGAGGTGCGATAGATCAGAGGTTTTCCGGGACTCTTTTTCCGGCCGACGATCTTGACCAGCTTTTTTTGAAGTAACGTCTTGAGAGAATGAGTGGCGTCCACCCCGCGGAATGCGCTGATCTCGGCAAGCGTGATGGGCTGATGATAGGCGATCGTGGACAGGGTTTCAAGGGCTGCTGCGGAGAGCTTGTTTTTCCTGTTGACCCGGAGGAGACACCTGATCCATGGATCGTGCTCTGATCTTGTTTCAAAGAGGTATCCTCCTCCAGTCCGGATGATCTGGATACCTCCCGGATAGGATGAGTATTTCTTCAGGATCAGGTCAAGGGAGCTTTTGATCTCCTGTTCTGAATATCCGGTCAGAACGTTTTTGATCTTCTCCGTGGATAACGGTTCGGCTGAGACAAATAATAGAGATTCGATGATGTTACTTAGTTGTATGCTCATTTTGGGCTCTCTTCGCGAATCCAGACCTTGATGGTTTGGAAGAGCGTTTCTTGAATGGCATAGACCACTCTAGCCTTGATAAGTTCAAGAAGACAGAAGAAACTCACCAGCGCCTCCTCGATCGTCGCCTGGCTCCCGAAATATTCGGTAAAATCGAGATACTGATTTTCCTTGAGGAATTCAATGATCTCGTTCATTTTGTCTTCGATGGAGTACTCCTTCCCCATGATGATCTGGATGTTTTCCCTTTCTTTCTTCTTCATGAGAACGAAAAAAGCCTCTGCCAGGTTGAACAACGAGACTTCTGTCAGATCCAGCTCTTCACTCATGAATTTGGGGGGAGGGACGTCTCTTTTCCATTTGGGGAGTTCATCCTCCTCTTTTTGCCTCAGGATGGCGCAGGCGGCCTTGATCTTCTGGTACTCCAAAAGACGGTCTACAAGGACCTGCCTGGGGTCCTCTTCGTCCTCCAGCGGCCTCTCCCGCGGCAACAACATCTGTGATTTGATATAAATGAGGAGTGCTGCCACGTACAGAAATTCCGCTTCGCGCTCGAGGTTTATGTGTTCTTTTTTATCCAGGTAAGCCAGGTATTCTCGAGTGATCGTCGCAATGGGGATGTCATTGATATCGATCTTTTTTTTCCGGATCAAAAAAAGAAGAAGGTCTAAGGGGCCTTGAAAAACGTCTAGATTGACTTGGTATTCTGGGGATTCAATAGAACTATCCATCGAGTTTAATCACTGTCGAGCTCTGTCTAAAACCCAAGGGCGGTCCTGACCTCTTCCATCGTCTGTCGAGCGACCTCTCGTGCTTTTGTGTTCCCCCTTTCGAGGAAGTCCCACACCATGTTGGGATTGTTGACGAATGTCTTTCTTTTTTCCCAGAAAGGCGTCAAGATCTGGATCAGTTGTTCGATGACGATGTTCTTGCACTCCAGGCATCCTATTCCGGCGGTCCTGCAGCCCAAAGCGATCTCCTCCCTCTGTTCTTCAGTGACAAAAGCCTTATGGAGTGTGAATGCAGGGCAGTCCTCGGGTTCTCCAGGGTCGGTCCGTCTCTTCCGCCTGACATCTGTTATCATGGGCTGGATCTTTTTGCGGATCACCTCGGGGGGGTCTTTGAGGAATATGGAATTCCCAAAGGATTTGCTCATCTTGCGGCCGTCGGTCCCGGCCAGCTTGGGGACTTCTGTGAGCAGGATCTGGGGTTCTGGGAATATGTCCCCGTACAAGCGGTTGAAGCGTCTTGTGATCTCCCGGGCCAGCTCCAGATGGTACGCCTGATCCTCTCCCACTGGGACAACCTCTCCTTTGTAGAGGATGATGTCTGCTGTCTGGAGCACGGGATATCCCAGAAATCCATAGGTGTTGACATCTTTATCTTTCAACTCTTTCTGCATCTCTTTAAACGTGGGAACTCTCTGGAGCCAAGGAAGAGGTACAATCATGGAGAGCAGGAGATGAAGCTCGGCATGCTCTTTGACTTCGGATTGGATAAAGATCGTGCTTTGTTCAGGATCTAATCCGATACTTAACAAATCGGCTGCGACTTCGAATGTATAATCCTTGATGATCGCGTGGTTCTGGTACTCCGAGCTAAAGGCATGCCATGTGACGATCGAATAATAGCACCGGTATTGGTCTTGCAGCTTGATCCAATTGCGGAGCGCGCCGGCCAGATGTCCCAGGTGGCAGGCGCCTGTGGGCCGCAATCCGCTAAAAACGACTTTTTTCTTTTTTTCATCCATTTTCGAGCTCAAATAAAGATATTGACAATACGCACGATCACTCCAAGGATTTTACCGATGAAACCGGTCATGATAAGAATGAGCAGGATGAAAAATCCGTATGGCCGGATCTGTTCATATTTCTCGGCTGCTTCATCCGAGATCAGCCCCATAAGGATGCCGCTGCCATCGAGGGGCGGGATGGGGATGAGGTTGAACACAGCCAGGATGACGTTGATGATGACGGTTAAGTAGAGGATCATGAAGATACCCTGTGCGGGCCCTGAAAGTCCCCTGTATGTGTAGAAGAAAGTAGGATTTATAATTTTGAACAATTTGATACCCAGTAAAGCGATAAAAGCCACACTGAAGTTCGAAAGGGGGCCTGCTGCAGAGATGATCAAGTTATCCCGCCTTGGGTCTCTCAAGTTCATCGGATTTACGGGAACGGGTTTGGCCCATCCGAAGGGAGGCGCGCCCATGACAACGAGGATCAACGGCAGGAGGATCGTCCCAACGGGATCGATGTGAGCGATGGGATTCAAAGTGACTCTTCCCATGGCGTAGGCCGTCGGATCTCCCATTTTGTAGGCCGCCCATCCATGGGAAGCTTCATGTATGGTAATGGCAAAAAGCACTACGAATAAACTGATGAGAATCTGAGGAATGTCCATTTTTAAACCAGAGCTATTTATAGCACATCGACCCCCATTCGTAAAGCACCATCGCTCTGGATGTGATTCTAAGCAAAATAATTGTTGCCAACCTGAATTTTTCATTCTAAAATCAGTGGCACGTTATGTATCCGGTTGAGGAGAGCAAATATGTCTAAAGACACACATAATACTATCGGCCATCATTATATTGTGGAAGCCTCGGGCTGCGACCCGAAGATCATCAGCGATATTTCTCGAGTTCAACATATACTGGTCAAAGCTGCCGAGATCGCTGGTGCAAAAGTATGGGCTGTTTCTTTTAATACGTTCCCCCCGTCGGGCGTGAGTGGTGTGGTCGTTATTTCAGAATCGCATATATCCACTCATACATGGCCGGAGTATAGCTATGGGGCTCTCGATTTTTACACCTGTGGAGAACATGTCGATGCCGAGAAAGGGCTCTTTTATGCAGTAGAGGCATTTGGTGCCTCCTCCTCACACATCACAGAGATCACGCGAGGGATCGATGAAGGGGACAGAGATTATTTTCACAGTTTTGTGACATGGGAAGAGGATTTTGAGGATTAAAAAAAGTTCTCTTCCTAAGGGCGAGTGACTCACGCAGGTTCTTTTCCATAACATATACTCCTATTATGCTGTCCATAGAATTGAGTTGAGTTGTAGTTTTTGGATAGAATCGAATAAATATTACCGATTCATGTAAATATTATTTACATTTTTGCCAAAAGCCTGATGACTGAGAAGAGTAATATATGATGGGGACTCAAGCATCATATAGGATTTGAGGTGGCACGAATATTGCTCTAGCATTACTCGAGACCATGCGAGTTCCAGGCACAAATCAAGGTGTGATTAGTCCCGATATAAAAGATCTGTTCATCGATTCCTCCAGCACCTTGGGGGGTGTTGTTTTTTATTCTGCCAATTTTTGATATAATATTATTTTGATAAGAATAATAGAATATTTGGAGTCATGAAGAAAATCTTTCTTGCTATCGGCCTTATGTTTTTTCTCTGTATTTCCCAGTCATTAGCCTTTCAAGAGAGAGAAAATACTGTCGTTGAATTCTTTTCGAACATCCAGCAATCTGTCAGCCAAGGGGATATCCAGGCCTATTTGAGTTCTTATGCAGAGCATCTGCGGGAGAGGGAGAATAAGAGCATTCTCACGCTCTTCGACACATTTGAAGTGGAAACCGTTTTTTTCCGCGTTGCCCATTCTCAAAAGACAGGCGCCGAAACTTTTAGGATTCATGTGCAAGCTCTCTTCCAGAATTCCTATGCTGTAAAAATAGAGACGTGGCGTTTGGAGCTTATCAGAGACAAGGGCCATTGGCTCATTCAAGAAAAGACTGTGCTCGGCCAAGATAAGAACCTGTTTAAAGTGAGCATCCCTTCGGAAAGAGTGGAGAGGGCCAACCGGGTCGAGATCGATCATGTGGATATCCATTTGCAGTTCAAGGATGCGCTTCTCTTCTATGACAATGTCCCTCACACGGAAACGGCTTTACTCGTTATCGGTGAAGGTCAAGTTAAGTTTTCTCCATCTCCTCCTCGGGAAAAACATCAGCTGGAATTGATCTACAAAAAAGATACTCTCCAGGATCGTCTTAAGTATGTCTATGTTCGGTGTTCAGATGAATTTTTCAAGACCAATATCAAGATTGTGAAGCAAGAGGGTCAAAATTCTGTGGTCTCCAGAAAAGACCTTAACGAAGCCCACTCTTTGTTCCGAAGATTCCATTCGCGCTCATTCACGATCGAGAACTCCCTGACGGGTGAATTGCTTTCTTTCCTCCCAAAAGGAGAGGAGGCGGTTTTTGAATTTAAGGCAGAAGATAGGGGGGACTTCACATACATCTACTCTCCTTTTGCCGAAGAGGAAGTGAATCTCTACCAGTGGGAAAAAAATCGAATCATCAACCTGTACTCACCCATTCTGGAAGAGGGAAAAAAGCGTTTGTTCATCTCCTTTTCCCGGCTTTTTGAGATTACTGACTACAAGATCGACATCCAATTTAATCCGAAAAACTCATACATCTCCGGAAAAGCCAAGCTCACCGTCAAATCAAAAGTCGAATCTCTTGACGGTATAAAACTCAAACTCCACTCGAATCTTGAAGTGTTGCGCGTCAATGACGAAAAAAAACATGAGCTGTTCTATACGCGGGACAAACTGCGCAAATTCCTGTATGTTTATTTTTATAACATGCCCAAATATGATAAGACTCAAACCCTCGAGATTTTTTACAGGGGTAAGCTTGTTCCGGAAAAACAAGCAGAGGATGTCATCTCCACTTATCAATACCAGGATACGATCATACTTAACCAACCCAAGTACCAGACTCACCTGTATACTCGGTCCGCTTATTGGTACCCGGCACCGTCGGATGAAGAGTATTTCACGGCCCGGTTGAAGATCATCGTACCCCCTGGATTTACCTGTATTTCCAACGGCAATCTGGTCGAAAAGTCCACTCTGGAGAGCCTTGAAGATGTCGAGGATCTGGAAAAAATTGGGTCCTCGGTATTCGTTTTCGAGAGTGAGAACCCTCTCAAATATCTCTCGTTCATCGTGGGAGAATTTAAAATAATGGATGAAGTGTCCTCACCTCTTCCCTTCCAGTATTTCCGAGGGTCTGAAATTCATGGTTTTCGCTGGGATCTGCTAGGCGAATCGATGAAGATATTTAATTTTTACCAGAATAAGTTCGGGGATTATCCGTTCGAAAAATTCAGTATCGTGCATAGATTTTGGCCTCAAGAAGGGGGACACAGTCCCGCTTCATTCATCGTTCTTAACGAAAGGCCCAGAGTTGTCGGCCAACGCCGTTTCCAGCCCGAAGACAGCCCTGTAAATCTCAGCCGGTGGAAGGAGTATTTTATCGCCCACGAGATCGCCCATCAGTGGTGGGGACAAGGCTTGAGTTGGGGCTCCTACCATGACCAATGGCTCAGCGAGGGATTGGCCCAGTTTGCTTCTGTCATCTATCTCAGAGAAAAATATGGAGAGGGAGCATACAGCCAGATCATGAAGAAGTTCTCTTCCTGGACAAGGAAAAAATCCGAATGGGGAGCCATCATGATGGGCTCTCGCATTAGTTATAGTGATTTTGAGGCGTATCAGGCAATTGTCTACAACAAGGCCGCTCTGGTGTTGAATATGCTCAAAGATCTGCTGGGAGAGGATGTGTTTTTTCAGGCGCTGCGTGAATTTTTCGACCGGTATAAATATAGTGCTCCGCGGACGAAAGAATTCTTCAACACATTCGAGGAGATCTCCGGGGCAGATTTGGACGTGTTTTTTAAAGGCTGGTTCGAGTCCTATCGACTTCCGGATGTCAAGGTCACACATCTTGTGGAAAAAGCCGATTTAGGCTACCTTCTGAAGTTGAATGTGATTCAGCTCAAAGGGACGTTTGATTTTCCTCTCTGGATAGAGTGGAATGAGAATGGCGATCGCGTCAGGAAAAATATCAGAGTAAACAGAGCTGTTTCAGAATTTGTTTTCGAACGAGAAAAGAAACCGGAAAATATCAAAATAAATCCGGATGACTGTGTTCCTGGTAAGTTCCACTGACATGTTAAGCGATGTGATCGACATCGATATCGAGCCGCTTGATCATCTCATTCAACGTGGTGGGTTTCACTCCTAGAAGGCTTGCTGCCTTTTTCTGAACACCTTTTGATTTCTTGAGCGCATTGATGATTGCCCGTCTTTGATAGTCTTGGATCTGTCTTTTAAGGTTGAGATCATCGTTTGAGAAAGCAAATGTTGTCATGTCTTCTTTATGGGATGGCATGAGGAAGCTCGGCAGGGTTTCTCGGGTAATGATCTTGGATTTTGTCAGGACGACCGATCTCTCTATGAGGTTTTCCAGTTCTCTGATGTTTCCTGGCCAGTCGTAATTTTCCAGGATCTCTGTGACCTCGTCGCTGATTCCCAGGATATCTTTGTTGTTCTCTTTGCTGTACATTTCCAGGAAATGTTTGGTGAGGAGAGGAATATCTTCTTTGCGATGTCTGAGCGGGGGCAACTCGAGTTTGATGACATTCAATCTGTAGAAAAGATCCTCTCGGAACTTTTGGAGACTGATCAACTCTTCAAGGTCTGTGTTTGTAGCAGCAATGAGACGAACGTCTACCCGTATAGTTTTTGTCCCTCCAAGTTTCATAAATTCTCTGTCCTGCATAACCCGGAGCATTTTGGCTTGTGTGTCCAGATTCAAGGAAGATATCTCATCAAAAAAAATGGTTCCTTTGTGAGCCGCTTCAAACAGTCCTTGCTTTTCGTTGAAAGCTCCTGTAAATGCCCCCTTGACGTGACCGAAAACGTGGCTTTCCAGAAGATCGGGGGGGAGGGACCCGCTGTTGACGATGATAAACGGATAATCTGCCCGGTCGCTGTTGAGGTGGACAGCTCTTGCGACCAATTCCTTCCCTGTTCCACTTTCGCCGTATATCAGGATGGTGCTCCTGGTGGGCGCAGATGCTTTAATGATCTCGAAGATATCGTTCATCAGCTCGCTCTTGCCGATGATCTTCTCAAAACTAAACTTTCTTTTCAGCTCATCCTTTAGACGCAGATTTTCCTCTTGGAGCCTTCGGTGAGCAATGGCTCGTTCCACAACCAGGAGTAATTCATCGTGTTTGAAAGGCTTTTGGATGTAGTCATAAGCCCCCGACTTCATAGCGGAGATGGCTGACTCGATAGATGCGTAGGCAGTGATGATGATCACAACGACATGCGGATCGATCTTTTTGAGTCTCTTTAAAACCTCTATTCCATCCATCCCTGGCATGAGGAGGTCAAGAAGGATCAGGTCAACATAGAGAGAAGAGTGTTTATCAAGAGCTTCCTCTCCATTGGCGGAGACTTCAACAGCGTATCCTTCCGAAGTGAGAATGTCTTGGAGAACCTCATAAATAATGGGCTCGTCGTCGATGATGTGAATGATTGCTTTTTTCTCCATTGTCCTTTACCGAATACTGGATTCCTTTACTTTGGTTTTGTCTATATCCACTGGGATGTAGATGCTGAATGTCGAACCCCTTCCAGGTTCGCTGTCCACGGTGATCCGTCCTCCATGCTCTTGGATGATCGCATAACTGATGGACAAGCCTAATCCCGTGCCCTTCCCCAGACCTTTTGTGGTGAAGAATGGGTCGAAGATATGAGGAAGGTGTTGGGCTTCAATTCCGGTTCCCGTGTCCGCGATCCTTATGACAGCCAGATTATCAAGCTGTGAAAGCTCGAGGCTCAAAGTTCCACCATTCGGCATCGCATCGATAGCGTTAAGGAAGATGTTTATTAAAACTTGTTGCAGCCTTTCTTCCATGGCCCAGATGGGCTTAAGAGGTGAGAGGTTTGTCTCCAAGGTGATGTTTAAGCTCTTCAGCTTGTAGTCGATTAAAGATATGATGGACTGCAGACTCTCCTTCAGGTCTGTTTGGAAAAAAGTCGACTCAGCTGGGTTTCTTGCGAAATTCAGAAGGTTTTTGACGATCCGGCCTAATCTTTCGGTCTGAGTATCGATTTTTTCCAGTATTTTTGTGTGAGGGGATGCGGACAGCTTTTTCTGCAGGATCTGGACGTAACTCGAGATTCCTGTCAGAGGAGTATTGATCTCATGGGCTACGCCAGCTGAGAGCAGGCCTATAGAAGCGAGTTTTTCCGAAGTGAGTAGCTGTTGTTGGAGAGATATCTTTTCTGTGATGTCCTCAAAAACGATGATCGTTCCGTAGGGACTCATCTCGTTATCGAGAAGAGGAGTCTTGACGATATCAAAGATCTTTTTACCTCTGGATGGCATGTCCAGCGTGATTTCGCTCAACAGCCTGTAATCCTTATGCGTATCGGAGGGGAAAATGGCTGAATAGTTCTTCTCCCCGATAACAGCCATCAATTTCTCTTCCATAACGCTCTCTTTCTTTAAGGAAAAGATGTCTTCGAGGACACGGTTCCATCCCATGATTTTTCCCTCTTCATCGAGAACGGCAACGCCGACGGTAAGGCTTTCGATGATGTTTTGACTGTAATCCTTGAGCCTCTCCAGCTCCAGAGCTCTTATGGTCGCCTGGTCGTAGAGGTAGGCGTTTTCGAGAGCGAGGGCGACGGGTGAAGAGATCGTTCGCAGAAGCTCCCAGTCCTCGGCGTTCAGGAAGGCTCCGTCTGTCTTTGTCCCCATCCCCAGGCATCCGATCAATTTGTCCTCCACTTTGAGAGGCATAAAATGGAAGAGGCCGAACACAGAAAACTCCCCGAATTTCTGCTGGAGATCTTTTCTATCAGGGAATGAAAAAATCGATAGAAATTCCTGTTCCTTCAGCTGTTCATAGAGCTCATTGTCGAACGAGACCTGGTTGAATATGGAGGAAGCTTTCCCCCTCGATCTCAGGATGTAGAATGTATTCTCTGTGTCCAGAGGGAGCAGCAGCGCGATATATTCAAGAGACAGTGCGTTTGAGATGAGCTCAAGGATGGATTCAGACAGGTTCTGCAGGTTTCTTTCTCGACTGAGTTCCTGACTAATGGATAGCAGTGTTTTGCGGTATTTGTAGCTTGTTCTGTAGATGATCCGGTCAAGGATGGATTGTATGAGGCTTTTTAATGGAGTGAACAGGGTTGCTCCGAGAATGATGGCCAGAATTCCGAGAATGAGAGCCCTTAATCTGTTCTCCGGGAGGATATCGGTTTGAGAGCTGACAAAGAAATACAGGATGGCGATGACCACATAGGAGAAGACAAGAGGGGCCGCCTTTTTGAGGACGACCTCCAGATTGACGAGCTTGTAATTGGAGATGGAATAGGCCAGCGCTAGAGGAATGAGCGCCTGGAAAACAACGGTGAGTTCAGCAATTTTGGTTGGAACGAATCCGAGCAGGAAGGGGATGATGTAGAAAAATATGAACGGAATGATCGCGATTCCTATTCCATAAGAGATCCATTTGAGCTGTCTCTTGATGATGAGATTGGAGACCCGGCGTGTGTCAACGATCAGGAGAGAGAGAGCAAGGATCGAGAAAAAACCAAAATGGGCAAGCTCTAGTTTTTCTGTGGTTTGGTAAAAGTTAAGGATGAATGTCTCGCCCAACCTAAAGATATGGGAAGCGAAGATGAAGATCTTTGCAAGCAAGAGTGCGAAGGCAGGAATGTAGAGAATGTAGATGGAGGAGAGCCTGTTTCTGAGATTCTTTTTTCGCTTCGGAAAGATGATGAAAAAGTGGAGGAGAAGTGGAGGGAATACGAGGAATGCGATCTTGTCTAACCAGTAAAAAAGACTGTCCAAGACGTTTAACTGACCCGTGGGTGAAAAGGTATGAAATGAATACAACACCAGCGAGGTCAGAAAAAAGAAGACATATGGAAGAGAGAAAGGTTTTTTAGAATTCAGAAAAACGATCAAGCCCAGTGCGATCGTGGTCAGACCGATGAGGACCAAGAAAAAATAGATAAGATTGCTCCCTATTTTGCTGATGTAGTTTAAGGAGGGAAAGATCTGATCCCCTTCGTGAATGATCTCATAGATCACCTTCTGGTTGGAACTTTCTGCGATCCACAGGTTCTTGGACACATCGATCTTGGTGCGCACAGGATTGTCGTTGATCTTGTAGAGGATGTCGCCTTTTTGGATCCCTGCTAAATAGGCTGGGCTGTCTGTCTCGACCTGTATGGCTGTCAGGCCCTCAGGCTGCTCTTCCCAAATAACGCCGTCTGTGGGCTCGGTCCATGTGGCTTTCTTGTAGATATTGATGCCTCCCAACACTAGCAGTGCCAGCGTGGGAAGAAGGACGAGTAAGACTTTTTTGTTCATCCTAAAATTTCTCTTCTCAATCCAAAAAATTGAATCATCATGAGAAAAAATATATGTCTGACCTAGTTCAAAATGTGTTTTTTACCAGAACGAATGGCCCACTTGATGCTGGGTTGCTCCAAAAACTTTTTTAGAGCGATGTTCTCTATGAGCCCTAGGGGTTCCGTATCCCTGGATAAAAAAGTGCTCATGTAGTCATATTTAGGTTTCTTGGAGGTTTGAGGGTCGACTTCCGGTTTTATGAAGAAAAAAGACGATTCACTGAATCCGATCTTTTTAAGCGTGAATAAAAAGATCATGGCAAACGCCAACGCTGCAATGATCCAGATCTTCTTTTTTTTCACTTGTTTTAAGATAAAGCTTTCCCTGAATTTTGTCAATCCCGCGACACTCTGGAGAAGCACCTCTAAATCCGATATCGAGGATGTGATTGATTCTTCATGGATCATTAGAATATTGTGATTGGGCAACGAAGTTTCCTAAATTTTCGTTTTAAAGTTAAGTGTCAGCATATTTTATGAATGGCTAGAGAGGAAGGTAGTTATTCACGAGTTAAGGTTGCCGAAGATGTAAGGCATGGAGGGCGAAGCTGTAGTTAACTACCGCGAGACCCGACATAACGCAGCAGATTCGGGGAGATTAACTCGCCCGAAGGGTAAAAGATGCTGACAATAAGAAATGAAAAGCTTTTGAGTATAAATTTGTCAGCATATTTTATGAATGGCTACCTCAACGGAAAGATGAGATGTAAAGCCCAAAAATCACCTTGGATATCCTCTCTACGGGGGATTGACGCTTCAGGCTGGAAATGTGAGTATGAAGGAGCACGAAAGCTCTGGTTCAGGCCAAATCTGCGTGTTATTAAGAGGAGTTTCAGGTCTTATGGACTGCTCCTGCTGAATTTGACAATTATGGGTGGATTACCTAACATATTGGTACTGAATTGACGGTGAGAGATTAGCTAAAATGCCACATTTTCTTTGTCGACTGGCTACAGATGACGGCCGCATTATATCCGAACCGTTTTTTAGTCCTTCGTTCAAGGAATGCCGGAAGCATTTTGAAGAAGGGGGGTATTGTGTGCTGTCAGTCAGAAGGAATTGGAAGAAAATACAGGTCCCCGTTCTTTCGACAGAGAAGAAGATCAATGAGAAGGATTTTATCACCTTCAACCAAGAATTGGTCGCCCTGATCCGGGCGGGATATCCTATCCTTAAAAGCATCAACATCCTGATCCAGCGTTTGAAGAATGAAAAGCTCAAGGAAGTATTGATGTTGGTGGGAAAGGAGATCCAAGGGGGTAAGGCACTTTCAGAGGCTTTTGCACAACACGAAAAATTGTTCTCTACAGTGTATATCGCCTCGCTCATGGCGGGGGAGCGCAGCAGTAACCTTGCGGAAACGATCAGCCGCTACAACAATTATGCCCGTACGATCTCCCAGACCAAATCCAGGATAAAATCAGCCTTGACCTACCCAACGATATTGATCGTCTTTTCCTTTATACTCCTGTTTATTCTTTTGAATTTTATCCTGCCGAGGTTTTCCACGTTTTATGCAGATTATCAGGCACAGCTGCCGTCTATCACCCGTGCTTTGATATCTGTCTCTTTGGTTGTGCAGCGCAATATGGTGTTTATTCTTACCTTTGTGCTCGTGCTCTTCCTTGCATATTTTCAAATGAAAAAGAATGAAAGATCGCTGATCTTCTTGGACAAGTTGAAACTTAGAACTCCCTACGGAAAACAGATCTGGATGGAATCGGCAGTCTCTCTTTTCTGCCGGAGCTTGGGCATGCTCCTTGAAGGAGGGATCTCCCTGCTCTCTGCGATCCCGATTGCTTCAAAATCTGTCCCCAACAAATACATGTTTTCAAGGATGAAAATACTTCCCGAATCTATTAAAAATGGAGAAAGCCTCACCGAATCTCTCCGGAAGACGGAGTGTTTTCCTCCATTGGCGTTGGATATGATCCGCATCGGCGAATCGTCTGCGAACCTGGAGGGAATGCTCTCTGATGTGGCTGAAGTTTACGATGAGAGAATCAGCAACAGGATCGATACGATCGTATCTTTGATACAGCCGATCATTATCATCTTTATGGGTCTGGTCGTAGCCGTGATGCTCCTATCTGTCTATCTCCCCATATTTAATATCATTCAAGTCACGAATTGAAGGAAAAAATGAAGACAAAAGAAAATAATATTACAGTTCAATCTGAAGAAGCGAAAACCAAGGAGCTGGCCGAAAAGTACAAAGTTCCCTATATCGATCTGACATCCATAGCTCTAGAAAGGGATTTTATCCAGTCTCTTCCTGTTGAGTTTCTTTACAGGGCGAATTTTGTTCCGATAGAAGAAAACAAAAATTCGGTGAAGATCGCGATCGCCGATCCTTCCGATATCGAAGCCATAGACTCCATCGAATCATTCTTGGGAAAAAAAGTGGAGGTCTATGCAGCTTCAAAGAGGGGGATCCACGAGGCGTTGCGCAAGAGTGAGACGGCTCTCCAGATCCTTAAGGATGCCACAGAAGGCTTTGTTATGCAGGTTGTGGAGAAGGAGGGAGAAGAAGACGAAGTCATATCCGTAGAAAAACTGGCCGACCAGGACGGTTCGATCATCAAACTTTTAAACTCCATTATTTTTACAGCTGTCCAGAAACGAGCCAGTGATGTCCACATCGAGTCCAAAGAGGCCGGTGTGACCATCAAGTACCGGATCGATGGGGTTCTGAGTGAAGCTATGGACACAATCGGTAAAAAATTTCAGTCCCCCATTATCTCCCGGATCAAAGTCATTTCCGACCTGGATATTGCCGAGCGCAGAGTCCCTCAGGATGGACGATTCCGGTTAAGAATCAAGGATAAGACCATAGATTTTCGTGTCTCCATCATGCCGAGCATCTTTGGAGAAGATGCTGTGATCCGGATTCTTGACAAGGAGATGATCACCCAAGCCTTCTCTGAGTTGAGACTGGATCTGTTGGGTTTTTCAGAGGTGGTTCTGGACAGATTCAACAGATACATCGTCCAACCCTACGGTATGGTCTTGGTCACAGGGCCCACGGGAAGCGGAAAGACCACGACCCTGTATGCAGCTCTTACTGAGATAAAATCCCCCGAGGATAAGATCATTACTATCGAAGATCCTGTGGAATACCAAATAGATGGAATCACCCAAATTCCCGTTAACGAAAAGAAAGGATTGACTTTTGCCCGTGGATTGCGCTCCATACTGAGGCATGATCCGGATAAGATCATGGTAGGAGAGATCAGAGACCCGGAAACAGCACAGATCGCCATCCAGTCAGCCTTAACAGGACATCTGGTTTTCACGACTGTGCATGCCAATAATGTCTTTGATGTCATCGGCCGATTTCTTCACATGCAGGTGGATCCCTACAGTTTTATCTCTGCCCTCAATTGTATTCTTGCACAGAGGCTGGTGAGAATCCTCTGTCCGAAGTGCAAAAAATTAGTCCATTACGAAGATAACGAATTGATCGAATCGGGTCTTTCCCCTCAAAAATACAGAGGTCAGTCTTTCTATGAGGTAGAAGGGTGTCCAGAATGCAATTACAAGGGCTATCAAGGACGGACAGCGATTGCCGAACTGCTCGAGCTTTCCGATGAGATCCGTGAGATAATCCTCGCCAAAAAACCTCTCTCCGAGGTCAAGAAGAGAGCCAAAGCTGAAGGTATGGTCTTTTTGAGAGAGGTGGGAATGGAAAAGGTTCTCAAAGGAGTGACCAGCCTGAAAGAACTGAACAAAGTGACATTTGTGGAATAAAGGTCCTTGGTGTGATGGGCGACAAAACAAATATTAAGAAAAATAAAGCGGAGAAGAGGAGGATAATGATCCCTCTCATTGACAAGGTCAAATATTATTTCTCTCAGCAGCCCTTGCCACAATCTGCTCTTCAGGTTTCATCCCGTTATCTCAGCGGAATACGCGTATCTCCCAATGACAGGAAACTGAAGCACTATTTTGTTCTTCCACTCCCGGAAGATGTGATCGCGTCGTCTTTCCACAAAAAAAACATCAAAGACAGTGCCGCACTGGAAAATATGGTGCAGCAGGGTTTAGCCAAGCTCCATATGACAGACCATAAAGTTGTACTCCTGCTTCCGGAATTATCCCAGAAAACCTTCGTATTTGTCTTCGATGCCATGCCCATTTCTCCGAAGGAAAGGGAGCAGATCATCCTGTTCCGGATAAAAAAACAGATTCCAGTTCTGCCAAAAGATACACGTCTTTCTTACGCCATGATAAAGTCGAATGCCAAGAAAAAGGTACTTGCAACGATCTCGAGGTCCGCAGTCGTGGAGGAGTACGAAGAGATCTTAAGCCGGCTGCGTTTGAAAGTGAGGGTCGTGGGAGTTCCCTCACTCAACCTCTACAATCTGATCGACAGTGAGAAAGACAAAGATTTTATGCTTATCGACCTAGAGCGAGATGCATTCAGCCTTCTGGCTATCACGAAATCCGAGATATCCCTCTACCGTCAAAAGCCCATTACAGAAGATTTTATGGACCAGAAGGCATCGATGGATCAGTGGATGGATATCGTTCAAGAGGTTGAGAACACCGTACAGTTTGTTGAGAACAAAGAAAAAAGAAAGATAAAGTGCCTTTGGGTACGAACGGGGGTGTTCGGTTCTACAGAGCTTATCCTCTCTAGCCTAGAGGATAGGTGTCAGTGTCCTGTGAAAGCCATAGAATCATCCTTGAAGTCCAATCTTCCGCAGGAGGAGAAAAGACTGCTCGCGCCGCTATTGGGGCAACTTTCATGAAAAATCACAAGAAACTGAATTTGAACCTGGCCACCGCTCCCATGCGGAACAGAAGGCTGTTTCTAATCCTGTTCGCTTTTCTCGGGATTTCCGCAGGCCTTGTTTTGGCTCTGGGGGGAAAGATTTTCTACGAATACAGAGACTTGGCGCAAGAAGCCCAGAAGGAGGTTGTCCAGATCGAGAGTCAGATCTCGGATGACCAGAGAGAGGCCAATCAGCTGAACATCAAGATCGAAGAATTGAATGAACAGCATGCTGAGGCTGTGGCACTCATCAACAGCCTGGTTTACAGTAAAAGCTTTTCTTGGATGGACTTTTTTTCTGCCCTTGAGGAGGCTCTGCCTGCCTCCAGTTATATCGTTTCCATGAGGCCCTTCCCTGAAGAGGGATTGTCCATGGAAGTCCGGTTCAAAGTGGCTTCTGCCTCTTTAAATGAGCTCCTTAATTTTATCGCAAGATTGGCAGCAAAGGGATTTAAAGATATCCAGATCCTCAGTGAGTCTAAAGGCCAGGAGGGTTACTCACTATCGGAGGTTTCTCTACGCTATGAACGGAATATTTGAGCTTTTGGACCGTAAAGACAAGAGAATATTAGGAGTGCTCTGTCTGTTTTTAGTCCTCGCTCTCCTCTTCCTTTTTGTCGTGGCTCTCGGGGAAAAACGATCACATTCTGAATCTCTCGACCGTCTCGCCTCCAAGAAAGAGAGTGCTCGAGATATGGGAAAAGCGAGGCGGGATAAGAACGCGGAGTGGCTCAAATGGCAGAGGACTCTGGACGATATGAAGGAGTTGAAGGCGAAGTATTTCTACAACGAGGAAGAGGGGATCTCGCCGCTCATGCGGGATACTCAGCAAATCCTCAACGGCGCGAGGATTCGGGTGTCTCAAAAAAGATATGATTACGCGAACCTCAAAGAAGGCAATTACCGCGTCGTTAGGATCACTTTTGAAACAACCGGCTCTTATACGGACTTGAAAAAATTCATCCATTCTGTTGAGGTTTTTCCCCGGTTTCTGGTCGTCCAAAAGATCGATTTCTTGGATGTAGACCCCTTTTCTGGAGGATTAAAGGTCCAAGTGGCTTTAGTGGGTTACTATGAATAATAACAACCAATGGGTTTATGCCAAAGTGCTTTTTGTGTGTTGTGCCTCTCTTGTATTTGGTTGGGTGCAGGAAAAGCCACAGAAGACAGAATCGGCGAAGGCCAGCGCAGACAGCTTCATCCGGATGGACTTGCTCTCCTCGGAAATGAAACCGATGCCTCCCCCTGAGAGGAACATTTTTACCGTGGGAAGCACCAGTGTCGCGGAGGAACTTAGTCCGGAGGCATTAGAAGAGAGGATGGAAGAGATAAGGAACAGCCATAATACGCAGTCTCAAGGAGAGAACTCGATGTCCTCCTTGAATTTAAGATACCTCGGCTACGTGCTCTCGGGCCGGAAGATCGTGGGCTTGATCGTTTTTAAGGGCGAAGCCTTGGCCGTTGTAGAGGGGGATTTGATCACCGATGGCTTCACAGTCGGTCGAATAAGTCCTGAGGAGATAGAGGTTCTAAGGCCGGATTCAAAGCCAGTGATGTTTTCCATAGAGGGAGAATTCCCATGAAAAAAATAACTTTTGTGTTTGTGATTGTCTCAGTTTTATGGAGTTGCTCAACGATCAGTCAACACTATAAATCGGGATACGAAGCCGCGATGAGTAAGGATTGGGATAAGGCTGTCGAGCTCTATGAAAAAGCCGTGCTCGAAGATCCGGAGAGCTCTGTTTACAGACTGGCTCTCTATCGAGCCAAGGTTGCAGCCAGCTATTCCCATCTCTATATCGCCAGAAACTTGGCGGCCGAAGGGAAAAAGGAAGAAGCACTCAAAAAATACGAGGTGGCCTTCTCCTACGATACCACCAATATGAAGATATACGAGGAGGCCAGACGGTTCGCACTAAAAGGTGCCAAGGAGGAGAAACCCAAAGAGATCATCGTTGAAAAATACATCAGCCTTGATGTGAGCGAAGAGAAAATACAACTCAAATTTATGCAAGAGGCGAGCCTCCGCTCCATATTTCAAGCGCTAGGAAAACATACCGGCGTGAACATCCTTTTTGATGAGACGTTCAGCGATAAGCCCTTTTCCATCGACCTGTCCGATATGGATTTTGAACAGGCCGTGCAGTCCCTCTGTTTGGCGTCTAAGAATTTCTTCAGGATCATTGACCCCAAGACTCTCATCGTGGTCCCGGATCAACCCATGAACAGGGCCAAGTATGAGGTGAATGTCATCAAGACATTCTATCTCTCAAACATCAATGCCCAGGAGATCCTCGGGTCCCTGACGACGATGACGCGGACGCAATTCAAGGCACCATCCATCATCGTGGATAAAAACCTGAACTCGATAACGGTCAGAGATACACCCGAAGTTGTGGCTTTAGCCGAACGGTTGATCCGGCTGTGGGATAAACCCAAGGGCGAAGTCGTGGTGGATGTGGAGTTCATGGAAGTCTCGCGTATCAAGATAAAAGAGATCGGCCTGGATTTCGACAGTCATGTGGTTGGCTTCCGTTATGCGCCTGAATCCTCGGAAACGTCTTGGCTGAACTTGGCAAACCTCGATTTTACCAAGGCGGAGAACTTTCAGATCACGCTTCCGACGGCGTTCGTTAAATTTTTGGCCACGGATTCGGATACCAAGATCTTGGCTCAACCGCGTCTCCGCGGTGTGGTGGGAGAACCGATCGAATATATGGTCGGTGACCAAGTTCCCATTCCCATCACGACCTTTACGCCCATCGCTGCCGGCGGTGTGAATCAGCAGCCCATAACCAGTTTTGAGTACAAAGATGTTGGGATAATAATCAAGATAACACCCTGGATCCATGGGGCAGATGAAGTCACGCTGGAGATGGAGCTGGAACTCAAGGTTATCAGCGGGAGCGGTTTTGCAAACATTCCGATCATCGCTACGCGAAAGGTAAAAAATATCATCCGGTTGAAAGATGGCGAGACGAATCTTCTTGCTGGTTTGCTCAAGGATGAGGAACGACAGAGCATTAAAGGGATCGTGGGACTCAAAGATGTGCCTGTTCTAGGGGGATTGTTTTCGAAGACAGACCTGGAGGTCAAGCAGACAGACCTCATTATTACGATCACGCCCACAATTATCCGCTCGATTCCTCTGGATGAAGAGGATGAAAAGCCAGTGTGGGTGAATCTGGGCGGGACACCTGCGGGGCAAACGGGTGTTAGGTCATCAGATGACGACCTCTTTGATGAACGGATGTCGCGGGAGAGGTTGCTCATGGACAGAGAACGGGATCAAGAGCCCGGAGGGCAGAATCAGATCACACTCAATCCTGCCAATTTCGAAGGACCGCAAAACAGAGATTTTCGCGTCAATGTGAACATCAGCTCCTCAGGGGAGATCGGGAATATGTCCTTTAATCTGTCCTTTAATCCTCAAGTCCTCGAGTTGAAACAGGTGATCGTGGGTGGCTATGCCCAGCAGTTCGGAAAAAATCCCTCTTTTCTGCAAAACATCGACAATTCTGCCGGTATGTGCACCATCGGTTTTTCGAGTCCTGAGGTCGCTAAAGGATTCAGGGGACGTGGCCGGGTGGCCACCTTGGTTTTTACTTCGAAAGGCAAGGGGGAAAGCTCGATTGCATTTTCCGGGATTTCGGCGAACAGCCCCACTGGTCAATCTGTGAGTTTCACATCACGCGAATCCGACATCACCATCCGCTAAAACACAAAGATTTTCTCTGCTGCAAATTGACTTAGAGGGATATTTTCGCTAAAATCTTTGCCACTGGCGGTGTAGCTCAGAGGTTAGAGCATACGGCTCATATCCGTAGTGTCGGGGGTTCAAATCCCTCCACCGCCACCACTTTTTTCTTTACTCTCTGCACCTGAAACAGCAGAAATTCTCTCGCTGGGGGCTAAAGGCGGGAGGGGGATTTTTTATATTGAGCGAATAATAATGTAACCTTCGATTTGAGGCTTTTGAATTGGAAAAAATATGATCCTCGACAAGTTTTTAGATGCCATTCATGACTTCAACCTGCTTCAGAAGGGAGATAAAGTCTGTGTGGCTTACTCAGGCGGGAGAGATTCTACAGCACTGCTGTCTTTATTTCTTGAGATCCAAAGAGATTGGGATATTTCGCTCTATCTGGGCCACTTCAATCATGGCATTCGCGCCAGCTCGGTCGACGATGAGAGTTTTGTTCGAACCATCGCCTCATCCCAAAAGATCCCTCTTTTTGTGGAGTCTTCCGATGTGCCGTCCTATGCCAAACAGAATAAGCTGAACCTTGAGGAAGCGGGCCGGTTGCTGAGATATGAATTCCTGGGCAGGATCGCCAAGACGGTCGGTGGAGCCAAGATCGCAACCGGACACACCATGTCCGATCAAGCGGAGACGTTTTTCCTCCGCCTGCTCAGGGGGAGTGGTTTGAGAGGGTTGGCCGGGATCTATCCTGTCATCGACGGCAGGGTGATCAGGCCGTTGTTGAGAATCGAGAGGGAGGAGATCGAGGATTATCTGGAGAAAAAAGGGCTTGAATACCGCATCGATGAGAGCAATTTCGACTCTTCATTCCTGAGGAACAGGATCCGGATTGACCTGATCCCCTATCTTAAAGAGAATTTTGATCCAAAGATCGTTCCTCGTTTGGGCAAACTGACCTCTCTGTTGATGGAGGAAGAGACATTCCTGGATTCACTCTCGGCTGCCAAGGCCCGGGATGTTCTGTTGGAAGGGGAAAATCGTGTGGCGCTTGATATCAGAAAGTTGCACAGCTTGCCTCTCGCTATCCAAAGGCGAGTGGTCCGCCATTTCATACACAGGCTCAGAGGCGACCTCCGGAGAATTTCTTTCGAGGACGTGGAACAAATCTTGAAGCTTAACGAAGGAAAAGAATTTTCCCTCAAGGAGAGATTCGTGTTAAAAAGAGAGCAGGGATCGGTCTTTTTAAAAGAGGACCTGCTCCCAAAAGTCCAGTACGCATATTCATGGACTTGGGACCAAATTTTGGATATCCAGGAACTGGGCATGTGCTTTAAGGGGACAAGTCAGGAGAATATAGAGCATTCCTCTTTGAGAACAGACAATAATATGGAGGTATATCTGGATTGGAGTAAACTCAAATTCCCCCTCCGTGTGCGGAACCGCTGGGAAGGAGATAGGTACCAACCCCTGGGTTCTCCCGGCCGAAAAAAGCTTAAGGAGATCATGCGTGCGAAGGGTATTCCCCAGCCAGAGCGGGACAGACATCCCGTCTTCCTCTCAGGAGATGAGATCGTCTGGGTTCTCGGCCTTCCTGTCTCAGAAAAGCACAAGGTCTCCCCTGAAACGCGCAAAGTTTTTGTTGTTTCGGTTATTCCTAATGAAGTTCCTAACCGATCATAAGGATTGCAAGCATCTCCAAACCATGATAGCAGGAAACATAGTACGTTTTTGAGTGTTCAAATTGTGTGGTGGAGAAAACCGTGAGAAGGGCGGGACGGGCATGGCCCCTTGCTATGTAGGGTCCATTCCCCGAATGGACCGATGTAACGGACCGTCATTCATCACGGTTTTGGGGATGCAGCCCATCAGGATTTTAGGAACTTTTCACGCCAGATCTCGAAGACGAGAAGAGCCCATAGCTGGTGGCTGTAGTTCTCTCTCCCCTCCATGTGTGTGTCGATTTTGTGTTTGATTGAGTTCGAGTTAAAGAGCCCGGCGTCCTGGATCCGGCTTTCACTGAGATAATGGAGCATCAACTCTTTTAATTCATTCTTCAACCAGTGTTTGATCGGGATAGAGAAACCTTCTTTGCTCCGGTAGATGTTTTGATGCGGGAGAAGTCTTTCCATGGTTTTTTTGAAGATCCATTTTGTGGTCATGCCCCTTAGCTTGAGATGTCCTGGGATCCGGAAAGCAAATTCAACGACCTTATGATCGATCAGCGGAACCCGTGTCTCAAGAGATGTCGCCATGCTCATCCTGTCAACCTTGACCAGAATATCGTCGACCAGGTATGACTTCAGGTCGAGATAGAGTTCTCCATTGATGTCATCAAATCGGTCCAGTTGTGGGTACAATCTATCAAGAGGAGGGATCGAACGGAAGGGCTTGATCCCTCCCAGTTCGTGGCGGAAGTCCTTGGAATACAGCTCTTCCCGTTCTTTTTGGTTGAGGAACATCATCCACCGGAGGTGCCTTAAGTCCTGTGGATGCTCGAAACCTTGTGCATACCGCTGCAGCTTGTTCCAGAGGCCTTTCTTTTTGGAGGAGGGTGGAAGTTTTCTCAGGAAAATGGGCATGGGTTTGGACAGAAAAGACACAAGAGGTAAACGGGATAGCTTTTGGGCCTGATAATGTTCATATCCGGCAAAGAGTTCGTCTCCGCCGTCTCCGGAGAGGATGACTTTGACATGTGCCCGGGCCATTTTCGAGATCAGATAGGTGGGGAAGATGGAGAAGTCTGCGAATGGTTCGTCAAGGTGATGGACGAGTTTTTCCGTTAGCTCTAATGCTTGGGGTTTTAGGATGAACTCTTCGTGGTCTGTGTTAAATTTCTGAGAAATACGGCGGGCATGCTCGAGCTCATTATAGGTGGCATCTTCAAAGCCGATGGAGAAGGTTTTTATGGGCGAGACGCCCAGTTCGTGCATCAGGCCCACGATGGCCGAAGAATCAATACCGCCGCTCAAGAAAGCCCCAAGAGGCACATCGGATAAAAGCCGTGCCTTGACCGATTCCTTAAGCCGCTCGTACAGTTCGTCCTCCAGTGAAGCAAGGGTTGTGCCGCGAATCGTAGTAGAGGCATCCCTTTCTTGTTCCCCCGAAACATCCCAATACTTTTCGATACGGATTTCGCCCCGCTCATAGACCAGAAATGCGCCTGCCGGCAATTTGTAGATATTCTTGA
>Ga0307380_10000368_pt1 | contig 73360 bp, 58 predicted proteins | sample UN3MG_FD_202239 | JGI IMG/M metagenome (GOLD analysis project Ga0307380, IMG submission 202239) | Soil microbial communities from Risofladan, Vaasa, Finland - UN-3 | ecosystem: Environmental > Terrestrial > Soil > Coastal area > Acid sulfate soil | place: Finland: Risofladan, Vaasa | collected...
GCCAAGACCTTCAACCGGTCTCGCTCCTTTTGACTCATTCGTAGTTCCATCCTCTTTCCCTTTCCACGCCAGAAAAGAGGACATTTCTACTTTGCACAGACCGGACATTACAACTTTGCGCTTACAGTCCGCCGTCTCCACCTTGATCTCCGCGCCGCCCGCGTGATATACTCCTTCCCGCTAAAAAAAGCGGCCGTGCACATAGGTTTTTCAGCGCGGGGGCGTAGTTCAGTTGGTTTAGAACGCTGCCCTGTCACGGCAGAGGTCGCGAGTTCGAGTCTCGTCGCTCCCGCCATATAAAGTATTGAAGGCGCAAGACTTACAAAAACAGGTCGTGCGCCTCTTTTCTTGCCGGTCAGTTTGTAAGCACACCGTAACGCCACAATGCCCCGGGACGATCCGGCCATACCAAACCCCCACCCGCCCCCGATCGTGCCGTGGTGCGCCAACAGCGTGCGCCCATCGCTGCATCCCGATGCACGGCGGCCCCGCCTTGTGCTTTACCACCAGCTCTTGGTCCGGCTCGTAGTCGTCGCCCTGCCCCTCCGGCGCGGGTTCCGGCCTGACGGGCATCCGACGCTTCGAGCCGGTCTTGCTCGCCTTGCTTCAACGTGTCCAAGCGAGAGATCAGCCCGCAACGCGGCGTAAACTGTCCCCGGACAAGCGGGCGGCGCTCCAATGAGAAAGACGGGCTGAGGAGAGAGCCTCAACCCGTCCTTCACAAAGAATTCTGACAAACCTAATTCGCGCCGGTGGTAAGGGCGGTAACCTTGCTCGCGTACTCACCGGGGTAGCGATCAAATTCTACATGACCATCCATAAACAGGACGTTAGCGCCACCAGGTATGTGATTGAACTCCCCGACAACGGTCGAGAGCGAGTCAAACATGACGTTGATTTCGCTCTGCGCCACCGCGGAACTGGCGGGATTGTTAATGTCCGTGATGAAGAACCGTTCGATCCCTTCGCGAAGTCGATAGAGCGTACCACTGCCGGACGGCGTCAGCCCGTACCCGGACATGGCCGCATCCGTGTCCACATCGTTATCCGCGAACGGAAACGCCAACGCCGGCGTCGCTGCACTCCTGACCCCCTCTAATGCGGACGCAAAGCCAACCAGAGGATCGACGCAGTAACCCAATGAAATCATGGTTACAATGGCTGTCACGACGTCGCCCGCATCGATATCGTCCAACTCCGGATCATTCCCGACGGCCGTTCCTCTTATCTCTGACGGCACCATTGCCCAAGCCAGATAGATGTATGAATCGGGTTGAAACTCGCAGGGGGCAATTGAGCCGGTCGCCACGTTCCCAACACGCCATTCGTAATTGCCGTCAATCGGATTGGGGCGGGCTGATGAGGGGCATACCAGGACGTTGGCATCGCTCAAATACTCGGGGTACACCTGACTGCCCTGGAAGAAGACCCACGCGACCGTACCATCACAATTCTCTCCCGATGCATACACGCTGCTCGGAAACTTCCCTCCTTTGGACTCGTTGGAGTACATTTTGAACACGAGTCCCACCTGTTTCAGGTTATTGGCACAACTCGCGCGGCGAGCCGCCTCGCGAGCCCGCGCGAGGGCGGGCAGAAGGATAGCCGCGAGGATTCCAATGATGGCAATAACGACCAGCAATTCGATCAAAGTGAACCCGGAAGAACGTACACGCATAATCATAGCCGATCCTTTCTTACGTTGATCCCAACGTTTTCCCCGTCTGTTCGCCCACGGACACCGCGCAGAATCAGAACCGCGCCCGTAGTCGCTATCGGACAGGACCGAGTCTTACACACACAAGATACCACCATGGATGTAAGAAAACAACAGCGGGACCACGCGGTTTGTTAGCAGTCGTTGTCGCCTTAATTTGGTGGATAACGATCAAGTTTTACATCTGGTGGCATCACGCGTAATTGCCGCTTGATGGCAGCAGGATCACGGTTGACTGTGTCCGAAAGAAAGCGAGTTTGCCATTCGCTCCACGTACTAGGAGCATTCCGCCCATACCAAACCCTTAATGAACTGCCGATCGCGCCCCCTAGCGTTACACAGCGCCCGGTGACGGCAGAGGTCGCGAGTTCGAATCTCGTCGCTCGCGCCATTTTAAAATGTTGCGCGCCCACGGGCCTACACCATAACCCGCGGGCGCGTTTCTTTCTCGCCCTCAAACCACTTTCCACTGGCAACTTCGCACTGACATCGCCGGATGGTGTTGAGCAACTTGGCGAGCGCGTCGAGCGGGATGTGGCCAGCGGGGGTTTGTGCGGTTCCGCCGTGACGAGGACCGGGGTGTCGCCGGGGTTGCAGTACTTCGCTTGTATGTTTTCGAGCAGGCGGTGGTGGGCGAACCGGGCGTAGGCTTTGCAATCGCCTATCATCGCGAAATCGGCGACGATGAAATCGGGCCGCTCGAGGAACAAAAACCAGGGGGTCGTCACGCGTTCGCCGCCAAGCGATTCCGCGGCGCGTATTTCCAACGCTTTCCAGCGTCTTGAATGTGTAGTCATGTTGGTTTCCTGTTGAGAATGTAGGATGTTTGGGGAGCAACGCACTGGGGCAGCAACGCGGTGGGCGAATTGCCGGCCTCTTTCATTGTCTCGACCCTTTCATATGCCTCTGTTTTATATAGCCCGAGTTGGTGCACTTTTTGGGGTCGGAAAAAGGGGGGAATCTGGTCAAGATTTGTGGAACAAGGGGGAATTGGTTGACAGAATGAAGGTGCCCCGAGGTGAAAGGTGCGGATAGTATCGGATAAAAAGAGCGGGAAAATCCTTTTCTACAAGCGCGACGCCAGGCGAAATTGGCAGCGTTTCTGGGTCAAATCATTTCGGACCTACTTTGCCGTATAATGCCGCGGGAGGAGTTCCCAAAGATGTGCTGCCACCGCTTCTACGCTTATTTCGCTGTCATCTTCTTGTGTTTCGCCGCTCGCGCCGCGGAACCTACCGCGCTGCCGTGGGACCTCGATGCCCTGGGCAACGCGCCAGCTACGTATGCTGCGCCCGGGTTCGAGGAGGAGGGCGTGAAGGCGTTGTTCTACGACGGCGTGCCGTGCGGGGGCAAACCGACGCGGGTGTTCGCCTGGTACGGGGTCCCGGCCGACGGCGCGCCGGTAGTCGGCGGCGCGAGACACCCGGCCATGGTGCTGGTACACGGCGGCGGGGGCACGGCGTTCGCGAACTGGGTGCGGCTGTGGAACGAACGGGGTTATGCCGCTATCGCCATGGACACTTGTGGGTGCGTTCCGCGCGGCACGTACGGCCATTGGGAACGCCACGAGATGGGTGGACCCGCGGGCTGGGGCGGGTTCGAGCAAACTGACGAGCCGCCCGCCGACCAATGGACGTATCAGGCCGTCGCGGACATCCTGCTCGCCCACTCGCTGATCCGGTCATTTCCCGAGGTTGACGCGGACCGGACGGGCATCACGGGCATCTCGTGGGGCGGCTACCTCACGTGCATTACCGCCGGGGTCGATCCGCGGTTCAAGCTGGCCGCGCCGGTGTACGGTTGCGGATACCTCGGCGAAAACTCGGCCTGGCTCGACAACTTCAGCAAGATGACCACTGAAACCGCCGCGGATTGGTTACGCCGATGGGACCCGTCGGTCTACTTGCCGCGGGCGCAGATGCCGATACTGTGGGTGACGGGCACCAACGATTTCGCGTACCCCATGGACTCGCTCCAGAAGTCCTACCGGCTCCCTGCCGACCCGCGCACCCTCTGCATACGCGTCAGGATGCCTCACGGACACGGCCCCGCCGGCGAGAATCCCGAAGAGATCCACACGTTCGCCGATTCCATCCTGAACAATGGCCCGCCGCTTCCCGCCATCATCGAGCAGGGCCGTGACGGCAACCGGGCCTGGGTTAAGTTTAAAAGCCACGAACCCGTTGCCAAAGCCGAACTCACGTTCACCAAACAAATCGGTAAGTGGCAAGACCGGCTCTGGGAAACCGCCTCGGCTACGATCGACAGGCAAACCGGAATCGTGACAGCGCAGATCCCTGAAGGCGTCACCGTCTATTACGTCAACGTGTTCGACGAAAAAGGCCAAGCGGTGAGTTCCGAACACCAGACGGTGGAATAGACACAACACGCATGGAGCCAGCCAGACTTCGAGAATTCAGTATCCCAGGTTCACAAGGGCGTGCGGCATACGCATGTGCGAACATTAGAGGGACTTCACCGGGAGAAGAACCCTATTATGGTTGAAGCGATTGTTGGGGCCGTCGTGATCGGAGCCATACTGGGCTGGGCGCTGGGTCGGTGGGGGGTTCGGTTGGGTGTGGTTTTTCTGGTTATTGGACTCGGTCCGTTCGTTGGGCTGTACGTGTACGAGACCTTTTTTTATACTTCCGGCGACACCAGTGGAATCGGCATGTTTTCGACGCTTTGCCTCATTTTGTTTGCGCCGTTCGGCGTGATCCTTGTGGTGTTCGGCCTGCTGCGGGGCGATTGATCGCACAACCGGCATCATTGGCTTTTCTGTCCAAACAAAGAAGTAGGTGGTTCATCATTGAGGGCCGTGCAGGCGGGACGCCCGCACCACAAGCGGGCGTGATCAGTCAGTTTGTGGTGGGTGTTTTTCGAGTACGTCGCGGAGTTTTTTGGCGAGGTCCTGTAGGACGTAGGGTTTTTGGATAAATGCGACGGGCCCCTTTCCGGCGAATCGTTCGGAGACGTCTTGTTCGGTGTAGCCGCTGGAGAGTACGACGGGTGTGTCGGGCCGGATCGCGTGGATGAGTTCGTAGGCTTCTTCGCCGTTCATGATGGGCATCATGAGGTCGAGCAGCACGGCGATGATTTCGTCCTGGTATTGCTCGAACAGTTGGACGGCTTCTTTTCCGTTGGTGGCGCCGATGACTTTGAACCCGTAGGTTTCGAGTACGTCTTTTGCGACTTGGAGTGCGGTGGTTTCGTCGTCGGCGACGAGGAGGGTTCCGGCGCCATGCCATCCGGCGAGCGCGTTTTTGGCTCGAGCGGCGTCGCCGGATTCGGCGTCGGTGCCGGCGGTGTCGGTGGCAGGGAAGAGGATCTTGAATGTGGTGCCGTTGCCGGGTTCGCTGTAGACCTTGATGGCGCCTTTGTGTCCTCTGACGATTCCGAGTACCGCGGCGAGCCCGAGCCCTCTACCGGCGAACTTGGTGCTGAAGAATGGGTCGAAGACGCGCGGGAGCGTGGTGGTATCCATGCCGCACCCGTTGTCGGAGACTTCCAGGCAGACGTAAAAGCCTTCGCCGAGGTTGTCGTTGAGGAACGTTTTGGAGAGGTAGGCACGGTCGGCCATGATGGTGCGGGTGCTGATGGTGATGACACCGGGCTCGTCGCCGATGGCGTCGGATGCGTTTGTGATGAGGTTCATGATGACCTGGTGGAGCTGTGCGGCGTCGCCGTGGATGAGGGGCAGGTTGGGGCTGCAGTTGTATTTGAGTACGGCCTTTTTGGAGATGCTGGCGCTGAGCAGCCTTCCCATTTCGACGGCGAGCGTGGAGAGGTTGAGCGGCCGGATGACGAAGGTGCTTTTGCCGGAGTAGGCGAGGAGTTGGTTGGTGAGTTCGGCGGCGCGCTGGGCGCTGGCTTCGATGCGCTCGACGTGACCGTAGGCGACGGATTCGGGGGTGAGCTTGGTGAGGGCGAGCCCGGCGTAGCCCATCACGCCGACAAGCAGGTTGTTGAAATCATGCGCGATGCCGCCGGCGAGTACGCCGAGCCCTTCGAGCTTTTGAGCGTGCTGGATTTGTGCTTCGAGCCGTTTCCGGTCTTCTTCGGCTTTTCGCCGCTCGGTGATATCGCGGGCGATTCCCTGGATGGAATGGGGAACGCCGTCTTTGTAGATGATGCGTGTGCTGACCTCGAACAAGACGCGGCGGTTGTCTTTGGTGATGATTTCGAGTTCATACTGTGTGGGGTCTTCGTTGTCGAGCTTGCTGGCGATCATCTGTGCGGCGCGGTCGACGTATTCGGGGGCGACCACGCTGAGCACGTCCATGGTGACGGCTTCTTCGCGCGTATAGTCGCTGAGCCGCTCTCCGGCTTTGTTGAGGGAGGTGAACCGGCCCTCGAGGTCGTGGGTGTAGATGACGTCGTTGGCGTTTTCGAACAGTTCACGGTAGCGTTCTTCGCTTTCGCGAAGTGCTTTCTCGGCGGCTTTCTGCTCGGTGATGTCGCGGGTGATAGTCATCACTTGGTCTTGGCCGCAAACGACCATCCGGGCTTCGTAATCGTGGAGGATCCCGGTAGCGGCTCCCAGGTTCTGGAATTCAAACACCTGCATGGTGTTGGTATCGAGTGCGCGTTGAATGTATTCCATCGCTTTGCGGCCGATCGGCTCACCCAGGGCATCGTGGATAGACGCATTGAGCAGGCTCCTCTTTCGCCACTCTTCGGTTTCCTGCTGGGAGTCGAGCTTGAAGTCGAGTATGGTCCCGTTGCGGGAGATTCGCACCATGGAGTCCGGCATGGCATCGACGATGGCCCGGTTGCGCTGTTCGGCGTCGCGCAAGGCTTTTTCGGCGGCTTTTCGTTCCGTGCCGTCGCGGATGATGCCGCAGAACCCGATGCGGTGTTCCTTGGCGTCGCGCATCAACGAAATCGAAAGCTCCAGGACGGCCCGCGAACCGTCCTTGCGCGAGATTTCCCAGTCGAAGAGGTGGGCGGGCGCGCCGGTCGTGAAGACGCGGTGGAACACGTTATAGACCTTTTCCGCGTCCTCAGCGGCGTAATATTCGCGATAGTTCATTCCCATCAGTTCTTCCGGCGTATAGCGGAAGATTCTGCCGAGGGCACTGTTGAAGAAGGTGAAGTTTCCCGAGAGGTCAACCTCGTAGTAGCCTTCCTGGATATTTTCGAGGATACTTCGGTATTTTTCCTCGCTCTCGCGGAGGGCCTGCTCGGCCTTTTTGCTTTCGCTGATTTCACGGATGACGGTGATGATGTACTTGACGGTTCCGTGTTCGGTGACGGGAATCAAGCGGACGTCAGCGGTGACCAGACGGCCGCCAATGGTGTTGCTGGCTTCAACGGCAACCGTTTTTCTGCTCTGGAAGACCCTGCCGTACAAGTCGATGGCGCTTTGGGACAGGAAAGGCAACGCTTCCGTGATGGGTTTTCCGATGATGTCCTGGTCGACGCCCACGGAGTCGAGCCATTCGCGGAACGACCCGTTTGCCAGAACGATGCGCATTTCAGAGTCGATGAGGTGGATGCCGTCGCCGAGGCCGTTAATCGTGGTCCTGTACCGGGCGTCGCTTTCCCGGAGCAAGGTTCGCAGGTTGGACTCGGGATATTCATCCGGGGGCGCGAGCAGCCGGGTGACGACGTGCACCGCCTGGTGCGGCCCTTCTGAAACGACATAATAGTCTTCCACGAGTTCGCGCAGGTTGCCTTTGGGCGTGGTGATCTTCCGGCTGACGTTACTCAAGCGTTTTTTGCGCCGGAGCGCCGGGGGAAACAGTTCGACTTCGGGTTCGAGGTGGAGCAGATCGCGCAGATTGCGGCCGGCGACCACAGGGTGTTCGCCGAGTTCGAACAGGTTGACGGCAATGCGGTCCATATATACTATGATTCCGTCATAAGTACAACAATACATGCCAATGTCGGCGGCGCGGAGGGCTTCCTTGCGGTTGCCTTCCTTTCTGGCTGTTTCTGGTTTTACAGAACGGGCTTTGGCCATCTGAAACCTCTTTTGGTGATTAGCAGATCCCCGAGCGCGGTTATTTTTACATAATTTATCCCGGTTGTCAATAATTAATGGGCGCGAAAACTGGAAGAATAAGACGGCATGTGATAGATTGTGTAAATCGGGTTTTGGATTGCGGTGGATTTAACAATGGCCTAATTCAAGCGAGGGCATACTGAAATGAAACGCTTTTTTGTTCAATTTCCGATGGTATTGGTGCTGGCCTTGTCGGGGGCGGGTGTTGCCGCGCCAATAACGACAGGGTCGCTGGTTGACGAGATGGTTGACCTGCGCGGACTGACCTATTTGCCCGACCCGAAATATGAGACGGTGCAGTTCTCGTCGTATGACCGGCGGAGCACGGTTCCTGGCGGGCCGTTGTGGTTTTCGAACTCGGACGGTTTTGGGGGCGAGCCGATTCCGAACTTTGAAGCGGTGTTGAAAGAGCCGGGCGAGGATAAGATTGGCGAGTATCTGGTCTGCGATGTCGAGGGCCCCGGCGCGATAGTCCGGGTGTGGACGGCGAAGATGGAGGGTGCGCTGCGGGTGTTGCTGGACGGGGAGAAGGTGTTTGATGGCTTGGCACAAGAGTTTTTGACCAAGCCTTACGACGGTTTTGCGAAGACGGCCGGGGTGGATTCGAGCATATTTGCCGGGACGTTCTATCAGCGCGACGCGGCGTATTGCCCGATGCCGTTTGCGGGCCGTTGCCGGATCGAGTGGTCGGGCGATTTGAGAAAGCTGCATTTCTACCAGATCCAGGTTCGGCTGTACGACAAGTCGGCGCAGGTGATTACGTTCCAAGCGCAGGATTTGAAGGCTTGCGAGTCTTCACTTCAACGTGCGGCCAAGGTGCTGGCGGACCCGGATGGGGCATACGAATTTGGCTCGACCAGCGCGGCGGCGCCGTTCGAGTTGACGGTCGGGCCGGGCGAGAAAAAGCAGGCGATCGAATTCGAGGGGCCGAAGGCCATCGAGCGGCTGCGTGTGGCAGTATCGGCGGGCGATCGGGACTTAGCGCTGCGGCAGACGGTGGTACATGTCGAGTGCGACGCGTATCCGTGGGGCCAGGTGCAGGCGCCTGTGGGTGATTTTTTCGGGACGGCGCCCGGGGTGAACCCATACGTGTCGCTGCCTTTTACGGTGGCTGCCGACGGGGCGTCGGGCGACGGAACGATGACGTCGCGGTATGTGATGCCGTTCGAGCGCTCGCTGCGGCTGGTGTTTGAGAACCTGGGCGAACAGCCGGTGACAATCAAAGGCGATGCGCTGGCGGACGATTACGCGTGGGACGCGGCGCGGTCGATGCATTTCCGTGCGCGGTGGCGTGTCGACCACGGCTTGGTGGCGTCGAACAAAGAAGTGCAGGACCTGCCGTTTGTCGTGGCGAACGGCGCGGGCGTGTACGTGGGTACGGCCATCATGATGCTGAACCCGAACGAGATCCCAACGCCGCACGGCAACTGGTGGGGCGAAGGCGATGAGAAGGTATTCGTGGACGGGGAGGCGCGACCGTCGACGTTCGGGACGGGCTCGGAAGACTATTTCAACTACTCGTGGTCGGCCCCCGACATCTTTTTCTACCCGTACTGTGGCCAGCCGCGGAACGACGGCCCGGCAAACCGGGGGTTTGTCAGTAACCACCGCTGGCAGATCGTCGACGCGCTGCCGTTCAAGGAACGGATCGCGTTTTATATGGAATTGTTCAGCCACGAGCGCACGCCCGGCTACAGCTACGCGCGGATTGGATATCATTACGGCCGGCCGGGGCTGACGGACGATCACGTGACCATCACGAAAGAAGACGTCCGGCGGCTCGAGTTGCCGGCCAACTGGCAGCCGCAAGCCCGGTTTGGCGCGGCCCGCTCGGTGTTCTATCAGGCGGAGGAGTTGGTGAAAGGCCGCGGCCTTGTGAAGATGGAGAAGGGCAACTTGTGGAGCGGCGGTGAGATCGCCCGGTGGCAGCCGAAGAAAGCGGGGGACACGCTCACGCTGGCCGTTCCCGTGGAAAAAGCCGGGAAGTACGGCATCACGCTCGTGATGGCCCACGAGCCCGGCGGAGCAAAAGTGAGCGCGCAGGTGGACGGGAAAGCGGCGGGATTCGGCGGGAAGGAAGGCGTGGTAAACATCGAGGAGCCGTACCGAGTCATGCTTCTTCCGTCGGGAACGCAGACTATCGAGTTGACCGAAGGCAAGCACGAAGTGGTGCTGAAGGTCGAGGAGAGCGGCAAACAGGCGGTGGGCATCGACTTCGTGTGGGTGCAGCGGCGGCGGTGAATGAGGCCAATGGCAGGGTTTGTCGAACCCCTATTGGGGTTCGCCGAAGCCCCTTGCGGGATTCCCATAGCGATTCTGAGACAGCTTCCAAGCTTGCGCACTCCATATGGACACGTTTGCGAATGGTGGAGTGTGCACGTAGAGAAGATAGTGGGGTCCGTGCCATGGTTTGGGGAGGGGCGAACGGATGGAGCGGCCCGATGCGGCAAAACGCGCTAACCGCCCCCGTCCGTTGTCACCGCCGCAGTCCAAAGCGCTCAATAGTTGCCGCACCGAAAAGGCAACGGCAGGCCGTTTCGCGGCCCGCCGTTGGAGAGACTGGGCTTGGAGGAACCTAATTAGCCGGCATAACCAATCACGATGGCCATTGACTTGCTGACAAAAGTGGTGCCGGGATACTTCTCGAATTCGACATGTCCATCCATGAACAGGATGTTACAACCGCCGGGGATGTGGTTGTACTGGTCGATCTGCGTGGAAACGAGGTCGGCGAGTATGGCGATTTCGCTTTGGGCTTGGGCGGAAGCGGCGGGGTTGTTGATGTCGGTGATCATGAACCGCTCGATACCTTCGCGCAGGCGATAGACGATCGCGCTCCTGCCATTGCCCCAAGGAGCGCCCACAGTCATATCGATGTCGGATGTCTCGAAATCTCCGCCTGCATCAATCCCGCTCAGCGTGAGCATCACTTGCATCGAAATCAAATTACCAGCAAGTGAGGAATCGAGACCACCCGCGTCGGTCACCAGGTCCGGATCTGTCGTATCAGCCTGATCCAGTACAAAGCCCACGAAATAGTACGATTCGTCCGCGCCGCTCTGACCGATGCCGTAGTCGTCACACGGCAAAGCCACAATGCTCTGGCCCGAGACAGGGTCTTCAAGAATGGGGGGATCGGCCTCGGACGGGCAAATGAGCACTTTGTGGTCGTTGAGGTATTCGGGGTAAATCATCGGGATGTGGGCGAAATAATACGTCCGGCTTTCGGCAGCGGCCGCCCATTGGCTTGCGGGAAGACCCGCGGCCAGACCGGCCTCGCAGGCGACACCCGGTTGTGTGCGAAACTGTGAAACGGGTGGGTACTTCCCGCCCTTCGATTCGTTGGCATACATCTTGAATACCAGGCCCAACTGCTTTTGGTTGTTGGCACAACTGGCGCGGCGTGCCGCTTCTCGCGCCCGCGCCAGCGCCGGCAGCAGGATCGCCGCAAGGATTCCTATGATCGCTATGACCACCAACAGCTCGATAAGCGTAAAACCTTTTGTTTTCATTTTACAATACCCTCATGTTGATATCGCCTTTGTCAGTAGAGATTAGACACCTTACATTTTCTACGTTCCCTCCTCCCTTTCTGCCGTCAACGGTTGTTGTGAACATAACCCTCCGACATCTAATTTAGTAGAAACCAGTTGACTTGTCAAGGTTTTAATATTACTCTGCCACGATGTAGCGTTGTTCCCCCCTATGAATCTGTGTAAACCAAGCACACTTCTCCTTTTTTCCAGTGGATATCTTCTGAGGGCCGTCTGCTGTGCCTCTTGGAGGGAGATGTGAAATGATGAATGAGATAAGCAGAGTGGCCACGGGCAATTACCGGGTCGGCGTATGTTGTGGGCGACGGATAAACCCGGTCGCGCGGGAGCGCGACCCCACCGCGTTGAACCCGAAGGCCCGTACAACTGGTTTGGTTGCGGCTATGCCGCGCTGGGCTGAGGGTTGTCGAATCGCTCCGGGATGCGTGGAAAAGCGCTACATGAGGGCGGTGCTGAAATATCTTTCGGCTCTGTCGGGGAAGACGGTGGTGATGTTTCCGGGGATTTTTTGGGTGAGTTGTTCGGCGGCCCAGGCGTTTGCGCCGGAGGAGATGCCGACGAGCAGGCCGTGGTCGCGGCCGAGTCGGCGTGTGGTTTCGATGGCGTCTTCGTCGGACACTTCGACGACGCCGTCGACCATGGCGACGTCGAGTATGGCGGGGATGAACCCGTCGCCGATCCCCTGGATTTGGTGGAGCCCGGGTTCGTGGCCAAGTATGGCGGAGACGTTTTTGGGTTCGACGGCGATCACTTGTATGTTCGGGTTTTGTTCTTTGAGGAATTTGCCGACGCCCTGGAGGGTTCCGCCGCTTCCTACCCCTGCGACGAAACAGGCGATGTCGCCGCCGAGTTGCCTCCAGAGTTCGGGGGCGGTCTGTTCGTAATGGACGAGTGGGTTGTCGGGGTTTTCGAATTGCTGGGGGACGAATACGCGGGCATCTTCGGCAGCCATCTGGCGGACGCGGTCGACGGCCCCCTGTATGCTCGAATCGGCCGGGGTGAGGACGAGTTCTGCGCCGAGTGCCCGGATTAGCTTCTTGCGTTCTTCGCTCATGTTTTCGGGCATGACGATCCGGACTTTGTAGCCTTTGAGGCGGCCGACGAGTGCGATACCGATCCCGGTGTTGCCGGATGTGGGCTCGACCAGGATGGAGTCGGGGTTGATGCGGCCGGCCCGTTCCGCGCCTTCGATCATGGAGAGCGCGACGCGGTCTTTGATGCTTCCGCCGGGGTTGAGGAATTCGGCCTTGCCGTAGACGTGTGTGCCGCGCAGCCGCAACAGTGGCGTGTTGCCGATGAGGTTGAGGACGTTGTCGGTGAGCATAGGGTTTTCCCAAGTTTTTGAATTCGGGGGCAATTATGCCGGATGGGGAGCCGAGAGTTCCAGAGAATTGCCGATTGCTGATTGACGATTGTGGATTGGACTGCCCGGGAAGTGGTTGAGAACGCTCGGGCATGTGGTGGACGTAGTGGACATGGTGGACAGCGGCCGTAAATTTGTTGAAGGCAACCGCCAGGATAATTGGGACAATTGGGTTTTCAGGCTGGGTGGTATAATCTCGACGATCACCGTGACACGAGACACTCGAGACCCGACAATGGAACCTGACATGCAGGCGGATATGACGCGCATGAGCGCCTCTCGAGCTTCCGGGCGGCTGCCGCGGGTGCTGTTGCTGGTTTGCGTTCTGGCTTCCGGAGCGGCGGTCATGCTGGACGAGTTCCTGGCAGTCCGCATACTTGCGCGGTATTTCGGCAGTGCGTTGGATGTGTGGGGCTCCGTGATCTCGGTGCTTTTGATCGGGCTCAGCGCGGGATACGCGCTTGGCGGCCGGCTGGCGGATGCGGTCGGCACCCTGAAACCGATCGCCGGGGCGTTGATCGTTGCGGGCGCCTTCGGGACAATCGTGGAACCACTGTGCGTGCGTTTCTGCACCGCGCTGATCGAGTCGAACTACGCCGTGTCTCTGCACCCTTATTTTGCGGCGTTTGTCGTCTTCTTTGCTCCGATCCTCGCCCTGGGCACGGTGTTGCCGCAAGCGATACGGCTCCGGGCCGAAATTACGGGCAAGCTGGGCGTGTCCGCGGGCACCATTTCGTCTCTGTCGACCGTAGGCAGCGTGCTGGGCGTGCTGTTGACCGTACACGTGTTGTTGCCGCACGTGGGCGTGCGCGAGTCGCTTCAGGGCGCCTCGACATTGCTTATTCTGATCGGCGCCGTCACGTGGGTGCTGTCGGGGCGCACCCGATTTGCGGCGGCGGTGGCATGCCTGTGTCTTCTGGCGACGCCGGCGGACGCGGGAATACTTCTCGACCGCTACAGCGCGTACCACCATATCCTGGTTGAAGACACCGCCGGCATACGCCTGCTTCGCTTCGACAGCGCGGTCCAGAGCCAGATGTCGCTCCGCGCCCCGTATGACGGCGGATTCGAATACACCGAATTTTTCCACGTGCCTATTGTGCTTAATCCGACCACCACGAGCGTGCTGTTCATCGGCCTCGGCGGCGGTACGGGACCCAAGGTCTTTCACCGCGACTATCCGCATGTCTTCGTCAACGTGGCCGAGATCGACCCGGAAGTCGTTGACGTGGCCCGGCGTTACTTCGCGTTGCCCGAAGACGGGCGGCTGCGCGTGGCCGTGTCCGACGGGCGCGTGTTTTTGCAGCGGTCGGCGGCGCGTTACGGTGCGATCATCGTGGACGCGTATGCATGCGGTCCCTCCGGGGCGTACATTCCCTACCAGTTGGCCACGCAGGAGTTCTTCGAGCTGGCTTGGCGGCGGCTCGAGAACGGCGGCGCCCTGGCCTATAACGTGATGGGCGTGTACGGCGGCGACTTCGATTCCATTGTGCGATCCTTGCACGCCACGCTCTTGACCGTTTTCCAGGCCGTATACGCGTTCCAGGCCGCGTCGAGCATCAACACCGTTTTCGTAGCGCAGAAGATCGACCCGGGGGATCTGCAACCCAACGGCACCCGCGACGGCTACGGCTGGCCCCAAGACCCCTGGCTGCGCCATCCGCTGAGCGCCCCGGAACTGCAGGGACTCGCCGCCGGGTTGCAGGCCGCCGTGTTCATCCACGCCCCGGGACTGAGTCAACGCCTCGGACAGTTCTCCGGCATCCAGAACCGCGGAGCTCTCGCCCCCATATACACCGACAACTACGCCCCGGTCGACATCAGCGCTTCGCGATCGCGAGGCCGGTGAGGGCCGCGAAGGGGGAAGATAGGGCGGCGGTTATGTGTTTGATCGGGTATGAAACGCAGCCGATGGGGTGATATTGGGGGTTTGGCAGGGGCCTTCTTGCTTGTTGCGGTCGCGGCGGTCTTGGGCAGCTTGTTCTCGTTTGACGGGACGTCGGGATGGTATGGGGGTCTTGTGAAACCGGAGTGGACGCCGCCGCCGTGGGTATTTGGTCCGGCGTGGACGGTTCTGTACGTTCTGATAGCCTTATCTGGGTGGTTGGTTTGGCTTCGTCGGGACCGGGCTGTAGTTTGGCCGGCGCTGACGGTGTTTGTGGTGCAACTTGTGCTGAATGCGTTGTGGTCGATACTGTTTTTTGGGTTGCGCCGGCCGGAGTTGGCCCTGGTGGACGTGGCGTTGCTGCTGGCGGTGATCGCGGTGAATGTGGCGGTGTTCTGGCGGGTGAGCCGTCTGGCGGGGTTGCTGCTGGTTCCCTATTTGTGTTGGACGGGTTTTGCGACGGCATTGAACGTTGCGATTTGGCGGTTGAACGCGGGATAGGCGCGCAGGGGAACTTTACAGTGTCCGGACGGATTGGTATACTGGAGTTGCTGGAATTTGGAGCAGCCACAAGCCGGTCTTGACGGCCGGGGCCGGAAAGGCCAAAGGGGATTTTGCCTTCTATGAAGCACGTTAGAACGATTTCGCGGGTCAATCTGAGCCGGGCGCAGGCAGCTACGACGGACATCATCGCAGCCGTGGTGTCGATATTAACGGCGTTAGCCTCGCTTTTGGGCATAATCCTGCCTGGTGTAGAGGATAAGCAGAAGTAGCCGGGACAAGAGCGGAACCTGGCCGGGGGGCGGTGTCTAAAACCGGCCTCGAGCAAGGTGTTGGAACCGGGGCTAGGGTTTTGCGGCTTGTGCGAGGGCCTGGCTGAACTTTTGAGGTTCGTCGGTGACGAACCATCGGACGCCGGCGGCGATGAGTTTGCGCAGTGCTTCGGGGTTGAATTCAAAGGGTCTTAACTGGAGTTGGACTCCGGCTTGGGTTGCCTGTTGTACGGCGTCGCGAATGAAGGCCTCATCCAGGCAGTAGACGATGTTGGGTTTTGTACGAGTGGTTTTGAGGTGGAGTTGTAACTGGGTGAGGCCGTAAAACTTCTGGTCGGCGAGTTTTTGAAACCTTGACTTGATGAGGGTAGCGGGCCCGCTGAGCCACGTCATGGAGCCTGCGTTGGGGACTTTTTCTTTGAATTGCGCGCCGAGTTGGGGGTCTTCGTGTGTGAAGATGACCTGGTTGTTCAAGCCGCATTCGATGATGAGGGCGGCGAGGGCATCGGGATCAATGCCTTTTGCGTCGAGATAGATTTGGCGTTCGGGGCGGCCCTTCATCTCTTCCATGACCTCGGTGAGGAACGGGACTTTTTCGCCGGCGAACTTTGGGTCAAACCAGGCTCCAGCGTCCCACTGCCGGATAGTTTTTGAATCGATGCTTGAGATTTTGCGGTGTTTGAGGTTGGGTGGCGCATTGGTGGTTCTTCCCGGGGTGTCGTCGTGAAGGCAGACGTAGGCGCCGTCGCTAGTGGTTTGGATATCGACTTCGGGAACGGCGCCGGGGCACGCCCATGCATGGCGGAACGCGGCGAGCGTGTTTTCGGGCACTTCTTTGAGGCCGCCGCGGTGGGCCTGGTAGAAGATTTGAGCGTCAGGTCCGCCATTCTGCGCGAGAGCGGCAACGAGAAGGACCGCGGTTCGGGAAATCATCCAGCTCATAGGCTCGCCTTTCCCCCTTCCCCGGTTCAGCATACCTTATCGGCGTCAAGATGTCGATCCCCAAGGAAAGGCGGAAAGTTTCGCCGAGGAAGATAGGACGGATCGGACGGATCGGACCTATAGGCCGAAAAACCCGATAGGATATAAGGCTTGATAGAAAATGGCGCACAAGATTGCCTTGTGCGCCGCCCCAAGGATACTGCTAGGCCTGACCGCTACGCAGCGTCGAGCACCCAGCGCGTCTCGTAAAACATCATACCTCCCACCGAAACAATTGGCCGTTGTCGCATGAAAGCCACCCGATGGCCCCCCAATGTGGATAAATACCACATCCTGATTCGCGACTTCGTTGTGATGGATCCTCTCATTGTTGTTCTTTCTTCCGCTAGACTTGGTAGTAGGGTTTGTCTGTGTGGGAACAGCAACTGTTGTGCCAATTTGGAAAAAGTTAACAAAGTGCTTATATGGTAAAGGTTTGGGAGTTTGGATGGGTTTGTGGTGGGTATAATTAGTGTACAAAACTGCAAATATGCGCACTTCTTGTGTACATTTTTGGACATCATGGCGTGGGAGGAACAGGATATTCCGCCGGGTGCGATGGGATTGTGGTTTTTCTGCCGATTCAGGAACGCGGTAACCGCGTTAAGAAGTCCACCCACCCCTCCGGCAGGACGCCGAAATTGGCGACGGTGATGCGTCGGTGGTCTTCGCCGCGATGCTCGAGTGTGACGTCCACCCGCCGTTGAGGGAGGAGGTTCTCGGCGCGGTCGGCCCATTCGATGGCACAGACGCCGTCGGGGTCGAACAGTTCCTCATAGCCGAGGTCGGCGATTTCCCGGATGTCCGTCAGGCGGTAAAGGTCCATATGGTAGAACTTCATGGCGGCGCCGTACTCGTTGACCAGCGTAAATGTTGGGCTTGTAACCAGTTCGCCGGGGGCAAAAACGGATGCCATCCCGCGCACAAGGCACGTCTTTCCGGCGGCCAGCTCGCCCCGCAACGCGACGACCGCGCCCCGCGGGAGCAGTTGGGCCAGCCCATGACCGAGCCGCTCAGTTTCCTTTTCGGATTGGGTCTCGATCAGGACGCGCTGGTCGATCATGGGCGGGCCATTGCCTGGCGGTACAGGTGTGTGTAGGCGTCGGCGGCGTTGTACCAGGAGAAATCCGACTCCATACCCGCCAACTGCACCCCCCGAAGCGTCTCCGGGGAGGCGTACAGGCGTAAGGCGTGGCGTACCGCGTCGACCAGGCTTACGGCCGTGGCCTCTTTGAACACAATGCCGGTGGCGCTTGCGTTTCGCAAGTTGGCTTTGCTGATGTGCGAGACACTATCGGCGAGGCCGCCGGTCCGTCTGACGATAGGCACGGCGCCGTATGCCAGACTGTAGAGTTGGCTTAGCCCGCAGGGTTCGAAATGGCTTGGCATCAAGAAGAAGTCGCTGCCGGCCTCGAACAGGTGGGCAAGACGGATGTCGAACTGGAGGATGGCTTTGAGTCGGTTGGCGTGAAGTGCGGCCGCCTCCTTCAGCGGTTGCTCGAAATACGGGTTTCCGGTACCGAGGATTATGAGTTGGAGGTCCATGTTGAGCAGTTTAGGGAGGGCTTGGATGAGCAGGTCGACGCCCTTTTGCCAGTACAGGCGGGTCACCATGCCGATAAGGGGTACGTCTTTTACGGGCAGGCCAAGCATTTTTTGGAGGTATTTTTTACAGGTTTTTTTGCCGGAGAGGTCGTCATGCCCGTAATTGGCGGGGATAAAGTTGTCTTTAGCGGGGTGCCAGGCGTCATAGTCCACGCCGTTGAGAATGCCGCTGAGGCTTTTTGTGCGGGTCCGGAGAAAGCCATCGAGCCCTTGTCCGAACTGCGGGGTTTGTATTTCCTTGGCGTAGGTTGGGCTGACGGTGTTGACGCGGCTGGCGAACGCGATGCCGGCCTTCATCAGGTTGAGGTCTCCGTAGAATTCGAGGCAGTCGGGCGTAAACAGGGTTGGGCTGAGGCCGGTGAACGGGAGGTACCTGGCCTTGTACCGCCCCTGGTAGGCGAGGTTGTGGATGGTGAACAGGGTGGGCATGGCGCGCCAGGCCAAGGTGTGGGCCAGGCGGGTTTTGATAAACGCGGGCATCGCGGCGGTGTGCCAGTCGTTGCAATGCACGACGTCGGGCCGCCAGCCAGTCAGGGCGACGCCGTGCAGCACGGCGAGACTAAAAAAACAAAACCGCTCGGCGTTGTCTTCGTACTCGTGTACGCCGTCGCCATACAACTGTTTGCGGCCGAAATAGCCGTCGTGCTCGATCAGGTAGAGGGGTATTTGGGTCCCCGGAATGGTTGAGATCCTTAACGCGCCGTAGGCGGTCTTCGCGCCGAGGTCAGCCACAACCATTCCATACGGGTCTCCGATCATGTGTGCGGGCAGGCTCTTGTAACACGGTAGGGCAAATCGGACATCGTGCCCCTGTGCCTGCAAGACGCGGGGCAATGCGTTGGCCACGTCGCCGAGCCCGCCCATCGTAGCGTGGGGCGAGAGTTCCACGCAGACATAAAGGATCTTCAACGGCTTCATCGGATACCACGGCAGGCCCGGCCGGCTGAACGCGGTCGGACACGGTCGGTTGTCATTAACCAAAGTAAGGCGGCTAAGAAGCCGCATTCAGAATCTTTGTTCGTGACCTTCAGCCGGCATCTACACGCCAGCACAGATGTCACGAACAAAGATTCTAACGCGTGGCGGGTCATTAATAAGCCCCGGCCAGGCACCAAAGGCCCGGTTCTTCGAACTCCGTTACTTCGAGTCCCGGGAACTTTTCTCTCAAGAAGTGGGCAATCACAGGCACAATACATTTTTCGGTGCCGTCGTGTCCGGCATCGATCAGGGCCAGCCCGCGCAGGCGCGCGGCCATCGCGGAGTGATAGTTCACGTCGCCGGAGACAAACACGTCCAGATCGCCGGGGATCTCGTGCACATGGCTCCCCCCGGACCCGCCCATGGCCCCAACCCGCTCGATGCACGCTGACATATCCCCGAGAACCCGCACGAAACTCACGCTCAGCACCTTCGCCACGTGATCGGCAAATGCCCGCAGCGTGGTTGGGGCCTCGAGCCGCCCTTTCACCCCGAGGCCGGCGTGCGGGCCGTGGAACTTGAGTTCGACAACGTCGTAGGCTGGTTCCTCGTAGGGGTGTGCCTTTCGCAGCGCCTCGACGACCTGCCCGAGGCGCGCGATGGGAACGAGCGTCTCGAACCGGCGCTCCGGCTCTTGGTTGAGTATGCCCCGGCTGCCCGAGAAGGGTTCGGCGCCTTCCCCGGGCAAGAAGGTGCCGATCCCGGCCGCGCTGAACGTGCAGTGCGTGTACGCGCCGATACTGCCCGCGCCCGCGTTGCAAACCGCCTCGCGCACGGCGGCCAGATGGCTCTCGGGCACGAAGGTGACCAGCTTCGCGTGGCCCGCCTGCGGCGCGGTCATCAGCGGCGACCTCTCGATTATGCCGAGCAGGCCGGCGAGGGTGTCGTTGACGCCGCCCGGCGCGACGTCCAGGTTTGTGTGGGCGGAAAAACAGGCGATTTTCTTCTCCGCGAGCATCAAACACATGGCGGTGTGCGGGTGATCCGTCCGCAAGGCGTGCAAGGGTTCGTAGATCAGCGGATGGTGGGAGACGATCATCTCCGCGCCGGCCAACGCGGCGGCTTCGGCCGTTTCCGGCCCGACGGTCAACGCGGCGAGCACGCGGCGCACCGGCCAGTCGGGCTGGCCGATTGCAAGCCCGGGCCGGTCCCAGTCGAACGCGAGCGCGGGGGGCGCCCACTGGTCCATCGCCGCAATGAGTGCGCCAACGGTCAGGGTGTTGCCGGTCATTCGGGGAATTCCATTGAAACCGCGGCGTACCCGACGACCTGGCGATAGTCGCCGGACGTTTCGGCGCTGGTTCGGTAGTCGAGCAGCGACCATTCGGTGGCGCCACGGGCGAGCGCATACGCCATTGCCGCAACGACGGCGGCGCTGCCGCACATGGAATAGGCGCCGCGCCCAATCCCGCGGATCATGCCGTGTGCGTCCTTGGCCAAAATGGCGTCGAGCGTACGTTTATCGATTTGGTGGGCCTGCTCTTGGGACAGATAATGGGACAAGTCCGTCGAGGCAACCACGAGATCGGTCTCGGAAGCCAATTCGGCGAGCTTCAGCCCCGCGTCAATATGGCGTTCGTTGGCGGGTTCCCCGAACAGGACCGGCACGATCGGCACTTCCCCAACGGTCAGCCACAAGAATGGCAACTGAACCTCGAGCGCATGTTCCGCCAGGTGGGGTTCCACCGAGACGCTACCGGTTTTCTGCGCAAGCGCCTTGGCAAAGGGCTCGTCGACGGGAAAGGTCCCCAGGGGTGTCTGAAACGCGCCCGAGGCATATACGGAAACGCCCGGAATAGAATAGCGGTGGCTCGTTCCGAGGAGGATAACGCGGGCCGGCTTTTTTCCTCGCAGGCGCGTATAGGCAAACCCGGCCGTCTGGCCTGAATAGACATACCCGGCGTGCGGCGCCACCACCGCCGCAATCCGACCGGGCAGAGGTTCCACCTCGGACTGAGTGAGATATTGTTCCACCGTCCGCTGAAGGGCCTGGGCATCCAACGGATAGAACTGGCCCGCAACAGCCGGTTTTCTCGTGTTCATCGCCGGGCCTCCCTCTCGCTTTCCACCATTGTATACAATCCCATCGGTTTTTTCCCCTCCTCATTTTAAACATCTATGAAGCGCGTAGACGTCGGCTGAAGGTCAGGCGGGTGGCGGGGCGCCGTAGAAACGGCGGGGACGCCGCTTCGACGAATGCGCCGGGAAGGAATCTTGGTTGGGGCTGCACCACATTAGGTTTATGCGCATTTTGGATGTATTGCGGGCGATCTTGCGGGCGGGATCGTTTGATTTACAGCCCGTGTTCACGTAAGCTGCTTGGGTCGAGGCCAGTGAGCTTGGGGGTACCAAGCGTGATTCCGACGAGACTCAGTGCGCAGGTGTTTTACGAGCTGCCGCCTGTGCTTGCCCATTACGTGGAGCAGGAGCGGAATTCGTGGATTGAAGCCTTGCCCAAAACGGGCAAGTTCTATCTGCGGGACCGTCAGGGCCTGTTCGTGGACGTGTCGGTGATTGTTTCGGAACGGCGTGCCCAGATCGAGTATCTTGGCCTCGAGCGGGCGCGCGCGCTGCAGTACGCGGCGGGATTTCAAACCGGCCGCACGGACGCGGGGCGCCACCTCGAGGAATTCAACCAGAACGTTCGTCTTGCGCTCCAGGCGGCGCCGGTGTTCCGGCAGTTGCAGGGTTGGTTTGTGGCGCAACCCGGTAAGTTTGAGTTTGACCTGGATGCGCGAACGCTTTACCGTGAAATTGCGCTCAACGACTCCATGGAAGCCCTGGCGTTCCGCCAGTTCATGATCGACCACGCCGAATGCGAATTCGCGTGCTGGGCGACGGCCGGGTACTTCTCGGGCCACGTCAGCGAAATCCTCGAACGGCGTGTGATCGGGCTTGAAACCGAATGCGCGGCGCATGGCGGCAAGACGTGCCGGATCGTGATGCGGTTGGACTCCGAGTGGGGCAGCGAGGCGGACTGGGCCCGCCGCGCACTGGCCGCGGAAACGCTCCAAAAGGAGTTCTCCAAGCTCGATGAGGCCGTGGCCGCCGCGCGTAAGGCGGAACTTCGGGCGCGCAACGCGCTCAACGACCTCAACCGCCGGCTCCGGTCGGAACTGATGCTTGAGACGATTGTGGCGGGCCATCCCGCGATGCAGACGGCCGTGCACCGAGCGCGTCAGGTGGTTGGAATCGACGTACCCGTGCTGATCACGGGCGAGACCGGGGTCGGAAAAGAGTCGCTGGCTCGGGCGATCCATTACGGCGGGCCCCGCAGAAACAAGCCGTTCGAGATTATCGATTGCCTTGGTATCTCGGGCCACCTGCTCACCCACGATATCTTCGGTTATGAAAAGGACGCCATACCCGGCGCCACCCGTGCCCATGTGGGCGCGTTTCAGCGTGCCAACGGCGGCACGCTGTATATTAATGAGATAGGGAGCCTCACACTCGAGGCGCAAGTGATGCTGCTCCGAGCGCTGCGCGAAGGGGCCCACTACCCGCTGGGCGCGGAAGTTCCGGTAAAATCGGACGTCCGCCTGGTTGCGGCTACTCGGCACGATCTGCGCAAGAAAAGCGAGTGCGGGGAGTTTCTCCGTCACCTGTACGACGCGCTCTCGGTGGTCGTGATCAACCTGCCACCGTTGCGTGAGCGTGGCGACGACATTCTCCGGCTGGCGGAAGACTATCTGCGGCATTTCTCGGACCGGTACGACCGGCCCAGCCTGTCGTTCAGCCCGCAGTTCCGTGACGCGCTGCTCAACTGCGAATGGCCGGGAAATGTGCGGCAGTTGAGCAATGTGGTCGAGCACGCCGTTATCATGACGGAAAACTCGACGATCGATGTCGACCAGCTTCCAGACGACGTGCTGGCGGGTCGCGGCGTGCGGTCACAGGTGGAACTAAGCGAAGAAACGATAAAGGCGGCGCTCCGCCGAACCAGCGGAAACCGAAGCCAGGCCGCGCAACTGCTTGGTATTGGCCGCACCAGCCTGTGGCGGGCGATGTCGCGGCTCAAGATTTCTTAACTGTTGTTGGAGTCTCAGTCATATTGGCAAAGGGAGAATAAAAGCAGACATGTGGCGGTTCGCCCATCTTACGGACACCCACCTTGGCAGCGTTACGGACGGCGAATGGAACAACCGGTTCCTTTGCAGCATGATGCCGGACGTTATGCGGTGCCTGAAGGGCGACCTCGCCCGGCTGAACCCGGATTTTGTGCTGATCACGGGCGATATCGCCAGCCATTACGGCCGGGACTCGTTTTTTGCGGCACGCGACCTCCTCGATGCGCTTGACATCCCGTATTATCCGGCGGGCGGCAACCACGACTTCCTTCTGGAACAGTGCCGGGATTGGTTTCACGAAGTTTTCAACGAGCGCATGCCGGGGGGCGATACCGTTTACTCGTTCACCCATAAGAACCTTCATTTCTGCATACTCGACCCGTGGTGGAAGTGGAACGACGGCTCACTGTCTCCCCACAGCGAGCCCAAACCGGGCCAGCGGGAGAGAATCTCGTTCGCCGGCTGTTGGGCAGTGCCGCCCCACCAGCTTGCGTGGCTGCAGGACGACCTGGCTGAGAACCGCGCCGTCCCAACCCTCATCAGCGTACACTACCCGGCAATTCCGATACCGCAGCGGATCCGCCGTGACGGGCTCAAAGACGCGGGCCACCTTGAAAACGGCGATGCGCTCGCTGAAATCGCGGCAAACAACCCCCAGGTCAAGGCTATCCTGTCGGGCCACGTCCATATGAATTTTATTGAAGCCGTGGACGGGCTCACGCACGTCGTAACGGGCTCGATGCCGGAATTCCCCACCGAATACCGCGACATCATCGTCGACGATGACCGCCTCATCATCAACACGTGCCCGCTCAGCGACACCTCGTTCGCCGCGATGTCGCTCATCGAAGGGAAAGAATGGACGGCGGGCCAGCCAAACGACCGGGTCGCGGAAATCCGCTTGAAATAATCACCCCCGCAGCATCAACACCACCACCAGTTCGCCGTTATCCAGCTTCAGCCCGCGCAGCTTTAGTTTTTTCTCGGGACCGATCAGCAGGGTGGTTGTAATGGCGTTGATGGGCTTAGCACGGGCCGCGCCGGTTTTCATCTCGACCCGCACGTTCAGCCGGACTTGGCCGGAGGGCTCACGGGACAACGGCTTTACGCAGATCTTGTACCGGGAGTTGATCTCATAGGTAGCTTCTTGGTTCAACGCGGCGCGCAAGGTTGTAGCGCTCAGGCGGCGGAACGTGTCGTACTCCAGGTCGGACAGGGCCTCTTTAAGGTCTTGCAGGTCCTTGTCAAAAACGCGCGCGCCCCGGTTTTCCGAAAATGCGTGCACCGCCACCACATCGACCTTCACCGCGTTCTGTGACCGCGCGGGCGGCGGTTGTGTCACGCCCGCGCCAACCAGGGCGATCGCGCCTAACCAGAATAGGGCCGCAACCTTCACCAGATGTCATCCTTCGACATGGTTACCGCGATGGTCGTGTCACCCTCCGCATCTTCGTACGTGCGGACGGTGGCCCCTTCCAAATCGGTCGTGCACGATTCCACCACGATCGCGTCGACCTTCTTCGGCTCATCCGAAATGATGACAAACGTCGATATTGCGGCGATCAGTGCCGCGGCCGTCAGCGAGGCCAACGCCCAGAACCGGCCCCAACCCCGGTGCCGGGCCTCGAGACGTTCGCACACGCCCGCCATGAACGCGGGAAACTGGCCGTCGCCAATGGCCTCGTGCCGGACCGCGGACGTTGCCGCCGCCCGCAGCCGTCGCAACTCGGACAGCCGGGCGGCGCAACTCGAGCAGCCGGAAACGTGCGCCGAAACTTCCGACGACGATTCGGGACTGGTTTCGCCGTCAAACCACCGATCGACCCGCTGTGACCATTTGCACCTGCTCATAATTACGATTCCTCCGCGATCCCCATGTGGATGAGGCTCTGCTGCAGCTTTTTCCGGGCGTGATGCAGGCGGCTCATGACCGTGCCAAGGCTGCACTGCATCACCTTCGACATTTCTTCATATGACAGCCCTTCGAACTCGCGCAACACAAACGCCGTCCGGTGTTTGTGGGGGAGTTTATCGAGCGCCGCCTGGATGGCTTCGCCGATTTCCTGGGCGGCGACGGCGTGGCCAGGTTCCAACTGTCTCCCCGGCGCCTCGAGGCCGATCCGGTCGTCAAACGAAACCGTGGCCAACCGGCGTTTTTTGAAATAGTCTTTGCACTGGTTTGTGGCTATCCGTAACACCCATGTTTTGAAATTGGATTCGCCGCGAAAACTACCCACGGAACGGTAAACTTTGATGAAAACCTCCTGCGAGAGGTCCCAGGCCTCTTCCCGGTTACGGAGGTAGTGGTACGACAGCCGGAACACGTCGTTGCGATACCGGCGAACCAACTCCTCGAAGGCTGTCAAATCGCCGGTTTGCGCCCGCGCGACCAGCGACACATCGGGCGCTTCGCGTAGCAACTCGTTACGTGTCTTGGCGTTATCGCTCACAAGCCATACATCATACACAAGACACGCTTCCAGTGGAAGGCTCATCGTACACAGCCTCTCATTTGACTAAATAGACGAACCCCGGCTTCGGTTATTCACAGCGTGGCGGTTAAGTGCGGGGAGGGCGGGCGGCAGGACGAGCCGGGGCATGGAGCAAGAAGCAACAGTGGGACATGCCCCACAAAGCGCGCTAAGAAGCGCGGCGGGGGGCATCCCAACGGGGCGGCCCGACGGGGGTCGTGACGGTTTATTGTGTCTGGAGGCGGGCTTGGAGTGCGGGGATGCGTTTGTTGAGGTCGCCGTATTGGGGATTGATGGCGCGGACGGCGTTGAGCGTTTTGAGTGCGAGTTCGATTTTTCCTTGCTGCTCCTGGGCGAGTGCGAGGAGGTAGAAGAGGTCGAGGTTAGTGGGGCCGGGGGCTTGTCGCTGGATGAGGGGAGCGAGTGTGGCGGCGCACTGGGTGTAGTTTCGGAGGTCGTAATAGCTGCGGGCGAGGATTGCGCGCGAGTCGGCGAACTCAGGGTGGGCCGGGTCCATTTGCTGGAGGAGATCGGCGGCCCGATCGGGTTTTTTGAGCTGCATGCAGGCGTATGCGGCGCGGTAGAAATCGCCCGCTTCTTGAAAACACTCGGCGGCAAGGTCGGTGCGGCCGGCCTGCATGAACCTTTTTGCGACTTCGGCAAACAATGGTTTCTTGGTGTCGTCATCGATTTTGTCGCTCAGTTCGCCGCGAAGTGCGGCATAGCAGGCGTCGGCCATTTCGAGCTGACGCGGGGGCGGGTCCTGGGTGTTTTGGAAATAATCGGCGAAGACGGCAATGGCGGCGTCGGGCTTTCCGGCCTTAGCGTTTGCGAGTGCGGCCTTTGCCGGCTGCCCGGCGAGTTGGTGGGCCTTTGCGGCGTTTGCGTGGTCGCCGATTTCTTCGAAGAATCGTGCTGCGGTGAGGTAGTCGCCGTGTTTCATGAGGAGCTGGGCGGCTTGTGCGGTTTGGCCGCCGAGGGCGAGATTATTGGCGGCGTTTTTGAGGTCTCCGGCTTTTTTGAAGAACTTTGCGGCTTCCTTGTGCTGGTTGAGCGAAGCGTAGATGGCAGCGACGCGCGCGTATTTTTTCTGTTTGATGAGCGGCTTGATGACGAGGTCGGGGTGTTTGGCGGCTTCGATGGTGTCAATGAGTGGGCTCTGCACGTCCTCGACGAGGGTGACATCGACAAACTTTTTTTTGCTGTCGAGGTGCTGCTGAATGGCGTCGCGGATGCGGAAGTAGATTTCGGTGAGAAGGAACAGGGCGAGCGCGCTGACGCCGATTTTGAAGGCGAGCGTTGGTGCGCCTTCGCCGACTTTAATCTCGAACTGTTTGTCGAGCAGGTCGATGAGTTTTCCGAGGAGTCCGTCCCAGTACCAGTTTACAAGTCGCATGTTCAGCCGCCTGTTTTTTCGAGGTTTTCAATTGTGGCGAGGATAAGCCCGGCGGTTCGGTCCCATGACCGGGCCTCGGCAGTTTGTCGAGCATTAGCGGCCATCCGCTTGCGGAGCAGTTCGTCCTGGGCGAGAGTTCGGATGCATTGTGCGAGAGCGCGCGTGTCGCCGGACGTGTAAAAGAGGCCGGTTTCGCCGTGGATTACGAATTCGCGTGCGGCGTCGGTGTCCGGGCAAATGACGGGTACGCCGTGGGCGGCAAAGGCGAGCGCCTCTTCTTCTGCGCCGGGCCCGCAATAGCCGATTTGGGCACGGCGGTAGAGGTTTCTGCGGTCGGATTCGGTGAGCCGCTTGAGGCCGACGAGGCTGGCGGAGATTTTGAGGCCGTCGTGTTGGACGGCGCGCAGGGCGGATTTGAACCTGCGGGGATTGTCGTCGACGGCGACGATAGCGGGGGTCAGTTGGGCCTCCGTGGTTTGCGGGGGCGGTACATCGAGATCGATGCCGGCCGGGGCCTGGACGAGGAAGTTCTGGGGAAACCCGGCCTGGGCGAGTTGGTTTCTGGCCTGCGTGGTGGCGGCGATGACGGGCCCGGGCGGCGAGTCGTTTGCGCGCAATCGTTTGCTGAGGTTGAACACGAGCGGGACGATTGGTACGGCGGTGGCGTTGCTGAGCGGTAGGGGCTCGCCGACGACGCAATCGATGATGGCATCCATGCGGCGTGTCAGGCCTTTTCGGTTTTCGAGGCGGGTTAGAAACATCTGGGCCATGGTGCGGTAGAGCAGGCTTGGTGCGAGGCGGGCGACCTGGATGCCGTCGAGCAGTTCGATCTGGGGCCGGCGTGACGCGGCGGAGAACGGGAAAAGCCGGTTTTGGCAGACCCAGCCGACGTAGTTGCCCTGGGCGGCAATGCGGGAGAAGACGTTGTGTGCGTATCGCTCCACGAACCCGGCCTTTGGATGATGCCAATCACGGTGACAGAAAACTAGGATGTTTTTCATGAACTACTTTCGGGACTCCTTGCGAGCTATTCGAACGGACTTTTACGAAACCAGATTAGCCTCTCTTTGGAGCGGGATCAAGCAGGCCGATTGGACGAACAAGGACAGGCGCGGTCCACAAGGGCCGCAAATCAGAAAAAACCATGGCCTAAGCCTGTCATGCTGAGTAGGAAAAGCCGTCCCTAGGCCTTTTTTCTTATGCAAAACCAAGATCAAAGCCTGTCATGCTGAGCCGCGTGGAAAACCGTCTCGGGTTTTTTGTGGAGAAAACCAAGATCAAAGCCTGTCATCCTGAGCGACCAAGCCCTGTCGCCAGGGCTTTTTTGTGGCAGAAAACCAAGATCAAAGCCTGTCATCCTGAGCCCCGCCAGCCACCGGCTTTGGGTACTGCGGCGAGGCGTCTGATGGTGGGGCGTGAGGATCCCCTCGATTACAACCAGTGGCGTCCCAAGAGGTCTCGCGAAAAAGTTTTCTTAGGAGCCCTGCCAGCCACCGACTAATGTTTTTTGTTACCGACGTCCCATGGCAGGGCGTGAGGATCCCCTCCGTGTAACCAGTGGCATCCCAAGAGGTCATTTTTAGCGCCCGTCGATCAGGTCCGATATGCTATCGTGTCTGCGTGTATAACTTTTACGTCTACATAATGACCAACCGCCACCACACTGTGCTGTATACGGGTGTAACAAACGATTTGCGGAGGCGGTCCAGCCAGCACAAACTTGGGATTGGCTCCAAATTCACCGCAGAGTATCAGGCGCACTTGCTCGTGTACTACGAGTGCTTTACAGACATCCACAACGCCATCCATCGTGAAAAACAGATTAAAGGTATGCGCAGGGAACGTAAGTTGCGCCTGATTAAACAAATGAACCCTGAGTGGCGCGACTTGTCTGAGGAATTGTTTGGGGAAGTTCCAGGTGGTTCGGGCTTGGCGGAGATGGCCCCGGAAGAGGCCGATTAGCGACCTGTCGACCAAGACGGGAAATTAGCAGAAGACCTCTTGGGACGCCACTGGTTCCGAGCGAGGGGATCCTCACGCCCTGCCATAAAGGGCCATGAACAAAAGCCTTAGCCAGTGGCTGGCAGGACTCAGGATGACAGGCTTTGGGGCGGGCTTTGGATGACATGTTTTGATCTCGGTTTTCTTCCACAAAAAAGCCCTGCCGCAGGGCTTCCTCGCTCAGGATGACAGGCTTTGGGGCGGGTCTTGCATTTTGGGCTTTGATGTCAGTCTTGCGTGGCAGAACAGCCGGGGAGCAGGGACTCTAGAGCGTTTTGAGCAGGCGGTTGTAAACGGCCAGGTTTCCTTCAATCATGTGGTCAATCGAGAAGCGGTCGACTTGTGCGGGGAGGTTGGCGCGGAGTTTTTGAACGAGGGCGGGTTCGGTAAAGACGCGTATGACGGCTTGTGCGAGTGCCTGGGGGTCGCGGACGGGGACGAGCAGGCCTGTTTTTTCGTGGAGGACGGTGTCGGACATGCCGCCGGCGTCGGTCGAGACGACGGGCAGGCCGCACGCCATGGCTTCGAGCGCGGCGCCGCCGAACCCTTCTTCCTTGCTGGAGAGTACGAATGCGTCGAGGGCCTTGAGGATACGGGGGACGTCGGGACGGTGGCCGAGGAGCGTGACGGATTGGCCGATGTCCAGGGTTTTGATTTGAACTTCGATCCGGGGCCGCAATGGGCCTTCGCCGATCAGGAAGAGTCGCAGTTGCGGGATGCGGCGCAGGATAAGGGGCATGGCGTCGAGCAGGGTGGCGTGGTCCTTGTGGCCGACGAGCGCGGCAACGCACCCGAGGAGGGGTACGCCGTCGGGCACGTCGAGTTGGTCGCGCGGAATGGGATCGACGTCAAAACGCGAGGCGTCGGTGCCGCTGTGCACGAGTGTGAGGCGCGACTCGTCGATGCCGAACTCGAGCATGACGCGGGCAATGCAGGTGGAGACGGCGACGAAGGCGTCGGGGAGCGAATATTTGAAGCGGTTGAACGGGGTGTTGCGGGGTGCGAAATCGACGCGGCGTGATACGACGACTTTTCCGCGGCGGGCAAGTGCCCGCGCGATGCAGGCGATGGTATGGGCGTGGCTGGTATGGGCGTGGATGATGTCGACGTTGTGGCGTCGGACGGCGCGGGCGATGACGGAGGCGGTGTAGACGTCGAATTCGGACAGAAACGGTGCGGAGATTTTGGCGATGGGGCCGATGCCGTGATCGGATTGGATGAATGGCGTTCCGGGGCGGCCGGCGATGAGGACGTTATAACCGCGCTGTGCCAACCCGCGGATGAGGTAGCCGGCCTGCTGCTCTCCCCCACGCCAGCCGCGCTGCTCGTTGATGTGCAGGACGTTCATGGGCGCGTCCGGTCGCGCGCGATGAAGAGTGCGCGGCTGTAGGCCTCGACGGTGTGGCGGGCGAACACTTCGACGGTGAAATCGCGGATGACGCGTACGCGGCCGGCCTTTCCCATGGCGGTGCGGCGCGCGGGATCAGTGGCGAGTGAGGCGATGGCGGTGGCGAGGGGTTCGACGGAGCCGGCGGGCACGATGAAGCCTTCAACTCCGTCGTCGATGAGTTCGACGAGGCCGCCATAGTCGGAAGCGACCACGGGCATTTCGAGCGCCATCTGTTCTTTGAGGCTGAACGATGAGGTGTCGCAGTCGATGGACGGCTGGACGCCGATGTCGAACGCCTGGGTGCATCGGTGCATGTCGTTTTGGAATCCGGCGAATTGGACGATGCCGACAATTCCGAGATCCGCGGCGAGTTGGCGGAGTTGGGATTCTTTTACGCCCTCGCCGAAACACAGGATGCGCAGTTGGGGCAGTTTGTCTTTGAGGAGCGCGGCGGCGCGGAAGAGGAAGGCGTGGCCTTTGGCGTCGACGAGCCTGGCGGCGATACCGACGACGAGGTGGGACGGATCGTAACCGAATTCGGCGCGTGCGTTGGCGCGTGTTTCGGCGGATGGGGTGAAGAGGTTCGCGTCGACGCCATTGTGGATGGTACAGAGGCGCGCGGGATCGAACGCGGGATGGCGTGCGAGGTCTCTGCGGACGGTATCGCAGACGACGATCTGGTAATCGGTCCAACGGCGGTTGAGGACGCGGTTGGGCAGGTTGTTGGCGACGGCGTATGTATTGTGGCGTGTGCGGAGGATGCAGACGGGCCGGCCGAGGGACTTATTGGCGAGTGCGGCGGCCCAGTGGTCTTGGGAGGAGCTGACGTGGATGATGTCGGGTTTTTCGATGCGGATGCAGCGGCGGAAGTTTTGGAGGTCGTTGCGCCACGCGGCAGGCCGCAAGCCGCCGCGGAACGCAAACGAGTCGTGTGCGGGACATCCGGCGGCGGCCGCGGCGTTGACGAGGATGCTTCCGGGCCTGCATCCGATGACGACTTTGTGGCCGAGCTGAACGAGTTGGGCCGCGAGGTTGGAGACGTACCGGACTTGGCCGCCGCCGCCGAGATGGGGGTCCGTAATGAGGATGTGGAGCGACTCGGGGGTCAAGGGGATTCCGCATTTTCCCCGGGCTGGGGTTCGGAAATGGCGGAGCCGGGCGGATCGAGTACGTCGGCAGGGGCGGATTCGGGATCAGGCGGCGGTGGGGCGTATTGGGCGAGGAGTCCGTTCACTTCCTCATTTTTTTTATCGAGCGTATCCATGGCGGCGGCGAGTTCGGCGTCAATGGCTTCGAGATCCTGGGGTTGTTGCAGTTGAATTTTTTGTTTTCTGGCCATACTGCGAGGTTTAGTCCGTACGATGTTACGCCCTTTCAGGGCTTGCCGTTTTCAATTCCTGCTACCTGGGGCGTTGCCCCAGGCTACCATGTTTAGCCCTTTCAGGGCTTGATGACAAACATGCTCAGTGGTTCATAGAACTCAGTTCGGTGTGGTTCAGAACTGGAGCAGGGGCGATTGGCTCAATTGTTCGCGGAACCCGGCGAGCAGTTGTTTGCGCTGGTGGATATCCGCGGGGGTTTTTGCGGAGGCCAGTATGCTCCAGGCGGCTTCGATGGTGCATGACGCGCACTGGTCAGGGGGCAGATCGAAATTATCATGTGCGGCGAGGTTGGCAATGCAGACGCTTGCGGCGAGCCGGGGGTTGTTGGCGTCGTTGAGTGGGCGATGGGGCGCGGGGTGATGGCACCACAGCGAATCGACGAGTGATGGGGGTAGGTTCCAATGTATGGCGAGTGCGGCCGCAGCATCGGCGTGGTCGAACCCGAAGCTTTCCGTTTCCAGCTCGCAGAGTCTGGTGGCAACGCCGTCGGCTGCGATAAAGATTTGCTGGTAGGTTGAGCCGAGCTGGCGGAACAGGACCATCTTGCCTATGTCGTGCAACAGTCCGGAGGTGAAATCTTCGCCCTGCAACCCGAGAGCGAACGCTGCGCCGAGCCGTTTTGTGAGCGCGGCGACGGTGACGGAATGGGTCCAGAAGTCCCGCATGACGACAGAGTTCTGGAATCCTTGATCCTGGAGTTGTTCGAGTACGCTGATACCGAGTACGATGTTTCTTACTTCTCGTACGCCGAGTATCACGAGTGCCAGCTTGAGCGAGCCGACGTGTTGTTTCATGCCGTAGTAGGGGCTGTTGCTGACTTTGAGGATTTTGGCGGCGAGGCCGGGATCGCGCTGAACGTGCTCGCTGATTTGTGAGACGGCGGCGGCTGGATCGCCGGTGATTTGCAGGACTTCAGCGACGACGGAGGGGAGTGCGGGCAGTTCGCCGACACATGCAATCACGGCTTCAACGGCTGCGTATCGATCAGTTTCCATTTTGTTGTAACCTTTATCGCAAGAGTAATAGGGGGCACGGCGCATGGTTAATGGCATACGCGGTAGTGCTTCCCACCACGAGTTCTCTGACTTTGGTGTGCCCATATGCCCCCATAATGAGCAAATCCGCGTCAGACTGCCTGGCGTAATCCACAATGGTTTCGCTTGGATCGCCCGGTTTGAGGACGTAGTCGACCGGCAATGAGACACCTCTCAACAGGCTTCTGGCTTCCTCCAACAGACCCCGCGCCGCCTCATCCCCGACCACCAGGATATGGCACGGCACCCGCCATTCTACTCCAATTGCGGCGGCTTTTTCCAGCGCGGCGCGCGCGTGGCCTGAGCCGTCGTAGGCGACGAGAAACAGGCGGTGGCGGAGCGTATCGGTGCCGGTGACGAGTACGGGCCGTTTGGCTCTTCTTACGACGGCGGCGGTGGTGGAGCCGACGAGGCCGTCGAGCCATTCGGAATGCTCACCGCCACGGCCCATGACGATGAGGTCGGCGGCCAGGCTTCGGTCGACGATGCTTCGGACAACCATGCCGGTGACCTGCTCGGCCTCGCAGGGAACGCCGGCCTCGCGGCAGATGTCGACAAACGAGTCGAGCGCGGCTTTTCCCCGTTCTTCGAGGAGCATGGCGATGTTGCCCTGGTAGTTGACGTAGGGAGCGGTGCCGAGGGAAGCGGAGATGTCGCGGAGGAAGGGTCCTTCGAGGAGCTTTACGTCGACGACGTGTATGCCGAGGAGTGCGGCTTTGTATTGTTGGGCGAGTGCGACGGCATACCGTACGCCGCGTGCCGCCGGTTCGCTGCCGTCGGTGGAAACGAGGAAGCGTTTCATCCGGTATCTCCTTTGATGAGGCCTCCTTTCAGGAGGTCGCCGAACGCGCGCAACAGGCCAATGCCGTGTTTTTGGCTCTTTTCCGGGTGGAACTGGAATGCGAAGATGTTGTCGCGGCCAACCATAGCGGCGAATTCGACGCCGTAGGTGCAGGTGGCGAGGACGAGGCTGTCGTCGGCGGGCCGGGCATAGTAGCTGTGGACGAAATAGACGTAGGGTTCGGGCGGGATGTCTTTGAACAGCCGGGCGGCCCGGCCGTCAACGGGTTTGACCGTGTTCCAACCCATGTGGGGGACTTTGAGCCCGGTTTTTTTGGCATCGGGAAAGCGTACGACGCGGCCCGGCAGGACTCCGAGGCCTTTGGAGATGCCGCCTTCCTCACTTTCTTCGAAGAGCAATTGGAGGCCGACGCAGATGCCGAGGAACGGCCGGCCGCTCGATGCGGCGTCGAGGATGGGTTTGACGAGCCCGCGGGCCTTGAGCCCGTCGTAGCAGTCTTTGAATGCGCCAACACCGGGGAGGACGACGGCGTGTGCGGCGGCGATGATGCATGGGTCGTCGGTAATGGTGGCAGCGTGGCCGGCTTTTTCGAATCCTTTCTGGGCGCTGCGGAGGTTTCCCATGCCGTAGTCGACAATAGCAATCACGCGGTAAGAGTTCCTTTGGTGGAGGGCACGCCGGCGACGCGGGGGTCGACTTTGACGGCTTCGGCGAGAGCCCGGGCAAATGCTTTGAAGATCCCTTCAATGGAATGATGGACATTGTTGCCGTAGCGGAGCACGATGTGGAGAGTGATTTTGCTGTTTACGGCGAATGCACGGAAGAATTCTTCGACGAGTTCGGCGTCAAACTCCCCCACTCTGCCTTTGAGGGACGGTGCGTTGAACGCCAGGAAGGGCCTTCCGCTAATGTCGACGGCGACTTCGGCGAGCGCTTCGTCCATGGGCACGACGGCGTGTCCAAACCGGGTGATGCGCGCGGCGTCGCCGACAGCCTGGGTGAAGGCTTTACCGAGGCAGATGCCGATGTCTTCGACGGTATGGTGTGCGTCGACCTGGAGGTCACCTTTTGCGGCGACATCGAGGTCGAACAGGCCGTGGCGGGCGATATGGGTGAGCATGTGGTCCAGGAAGCCGACGCCCGTATTGATGTTGATAGATCCTGTGCCGTCGAGGTTGAGGCGGAGGTCGATCCGGGTTTCTTTTGTTTCTCTGTTGACTTCAGCGCGCCGCATGGGTTTCTCCAGCTTCCTGTGTTCATTGGGGACAGCCCCCACAACGGCGCGCGTTCGGCGCGGCCGGGGGGCGTCCCAACGTGATTATACCTTTTCTTTAGCGCCCCAGGGAGAGTCGTTCGGCGAGGAACTGGGGCAGTCCTACTTCGACCACTTTTTCGGCAGCGAGTTTGATGGCGTATGGCACGCGGACGAGTTCGTATTCGCGGTTTTCGGTCTCGAACAGTCCGAACGCGGCGCGTCGGTCGCCATCGCGGGGCTGGCCGACGGATCCTGGGTTTATGAGGAACGTCTCGTTTTCTTCGAGAATGAACCGTGTGGTCTCGTCGAAGGTGTCGACGGAACGGCTTTTGTCGGTGGAGAAGATGCCCGGGCAATGGGTGTGGCCGAAGAAACAGACGGTGACGTTTTGTTCTTTGAGGAAGTTGAGGTGGGGCACCACGTCTTCCCAACTGAACATATAGGTGTCGCGGTCCATGGGTGAGCCGTGTACGGCGAGGAAGTGCTCGAACCGGCGGGTGTTTGGGAGGCTTCTGAGCCAGTCGAGATTGACCGCCTTAAGGTTTTCGCGAGTCCAGATCGCGGCGGCACGGGCAACGGCATTGAACCCCCAGGGTTCGGAGACGCCGCAGGCTACGGCGTCGTGATTTCCGCAGATGGTAGGAATCTGCCTCTCGCGGACGAGTTCGACGCATTCGTTAGGGTTGCCGTTGTACCCGACGACATCGCCGAGGCAAACGATCTGGTCGACGTCGATCAGGTCGATCTGATCGAGGACGGCGATCAGGGCCTGCAGGTTAGCGTGGATGTCGGAGATAATGGCGTACTTCAACGTATCGCCTCCCGGGTTGGCGTGGCCATGGAGGGGGCTGCGCGGCATGGATTACGCCCTGTCTTGCGCAGACCTCCCGATTCCGCCTCTAAACCGTAGCGTATTTTGCCTGAATGCGGCTGCGCGTTCAACAGGCTTGAATATAGCGGGTTAAGGGGCTGGGGCCAGGGCCGGAACGGGCGCAAGCTTCGTTGCGGCGGCGAGTTCGAGGTAGTTCGAGTAGATCCAGGGGGTCCACTCGCCGCGGATCTCGAGTTCGGCTTCGACCCGGAATTTGCCGGGGCCTGGGGGTATGAAGTCGAAGTCGAACCCGATGCCTTGCGCGATTTGTTTGCCGTCCTGGATGACGGTGAACCGTGCTTCGTGTGGAGCGGCGGCACGCAATTTGACCGCGGGGTCGAACGGAATGGATTCGCCGATGGCGGCTTTGCCCTGCAGTCCTTCGGCTATCCAAACGAAGCCACGTGCGTCGGCAATTGCGTCAAACGCGACAAATACCCGGCCGGCGCGGAGGGCTTCGATGAGGTCTTTTTCCGTGAGGTTCCGGGCGAGGATGTGGGTGTTGACGTAGCGGGCGGAAGTTTCGTACTTGTCCAAGTCGAAGCGGTAGATTTGCCTACCGAGTTCGAGGGGCCCGAAGAGGATGCGGAGCGCGAGGCGCGAGAGTGCGTTGAGATTGAACTCTTTGATGTTGGCGTCGTCTGAATCGCCGCTCGTCGATTTGAGGAGCAGGGTGTTGTTTGGCGTATAGATGAATCGAACGCCCTGGTTTTGGTGGGCGTCATTTGCGCCGATCCCGACGATCTTTTGGCTTCGGTTGAGCGTGTCAAGCCGTTCGAGGAATGGGGTCGGCCGGTCGAAGATGAGGCGGAACGTCTGGTCGGGATATTTGCGGATAGAGAAGAGCATGTCGGGAATGAGGGTTTTGAAGTTCTCGTCTTTGACGTCGACGTGGAGGTTGTAGATTTCGATGCCGGTAAGCTCTTCGAGATTCCAGAGCCGGGGTTCCTCACAGTGGGCGAAGAAAAGAACGCCGCCGGCTTCTGCGATTTTTCGGGCGGTGTTGTGCGGATCATCGTCGTTGCGGAGGACGGTGTCGTCCGGCAATCCCCATGGCATAAAACCCTTGCTCATTTCATAGCCGCGGACAAACAGCTTGCCGTCGTGCAGGCCTTTCCAGCCTTTTGAATAATCGGCGACGCCGTTGTCGCAGTGATCCGAGGTGAAGATGAAATCGAGATCACATTTCTTGAGCACGCCGAGGATTTCTTCGGGCGAGACGGCGGAATCGTGGCTGAGTTCGGTGTGGTTGTGCATGATGCCGCGGTATTCGTTCCAGGCGTAACGGAGAGGCGGGGTGACCCGCTTGGCCCGTATGGCATCCCAGGCTTTCTGCTGCCGGGGAAACAGGACAAACCGGTTGTAAAGCGGCTTGCGAAACACGATGCCGAATGCGGCAACCGCAATGAGGACCAGTATGACAACAACTCGCGCGCCCCAGACGAACCCCGCGCGCAGACACCCGCGTTTTTGTGATTTGTTTCGCATGAGGGAAAGATACCTTATGGGTGGCTGAGCGGTCAAACGTGGCGGAGGAGGAACGAAATTGCGGATTGCGGATTTTGGATTGTGGATTGGAGGAGCGGGTGGCGGAGATCTGGAAGCAGGAAAGCCGGACACAAACGTTTCCTTACTTGACAGGGGGCCTGGAGAGCCGGTACTCTTACGCAAGTTTGCCCGATGTGAGGGGAAGTTCCGTTTCATTAACCGCAGTCCATACAACAATCGGGGTGCGAGAATGTACGTTCCAACCAGATTGTTTTTGACGCGCGGCGTGGGCCGTCACCGCGAGAAACTTTCGAGTTTTGAGATGGCCCTTCGCAACTGCCGGATCGCCCAGTTTAACCTGGTTCGCGTATCAAGCATTTACCCGCCCAGATGCAAGATTATACGGATTGAGAAGGGGTTGCCGGAACTGAAGGCGGGCCAGATTGTTCATGTCGTGATGAGCGAGGTTGCGACCAACGAGCCGCGGCGGCTGATGGCGGCGGCGGTCGGCGTGGCGATCCCGCGCGACCCCAACCAGTTCGGGTACCTTTCCGAGCATCACAGTTTCGGCCAGACAAAAAAAAAGGCCGGCGATTACGCGGAGGATCTTGCGGCGGAAATGCTGGCAACGGTGATGGGTGTTAAGTTCGACATGAACAAGAGCTGGGACGAGAACCGGGAGATCTGGCGGATCAGCGGGAAGTTCGTGCGTACGATGAACCTGACTCAAACGGCGCTCGGGAACAAGGATGGGCTTTGGACGACCGCGCTGGCCGCAGCCGTTCTGATACCGTAAGACAATAGGACCTGGTTTTTCCGCGGCCGCGCCGGGTATTACAGCCGGGCGCGGCCTTGCTTATGCTGGAGGGTTTTACCAACATGGACGGCCAGTCGAGTTTTCTACTGGGCAAGAAGATTGCGCCGCAGGCGGTGCATTCGGGGATGACTGTGCATGAGCTTGTGGAATCGACGTTTCTGGCGTACAACAGCGCGCGGCTGAAAGAGGCGTGCCGGCTGTTTACGGTGAAGATGCTCGAGCTGGACGTGACGATCGGGATGTCGCTGAGCGGCGCGTTGACGCCTGCGGGCCTGGGTTCGTCGTGCATGATCCCGCTGATCGAGAACGGGATGGTGGACTGGATCGTGAGCACGGGGGCGAACCTATACCATGACACGCATTTCGCGCTCGGGAAGACCCTGCACGCGGGCAGCCCGTTCGTGAACGACACGGTGCTGCGCGAGAACGGGATCGTGCGCATCTACGACGTCCTGTTTTCGTACGACGTGCTGCTCGACACGGACCGGTTTTATTACGAGCTGATGTTCGCGGACGAGTTCCAGCGGACGATGGGTACGGCGGAGTTCCACAACCTGGTGGGGAAGTATCTCGAGGCGCGTGAGGATGCGCTGGGCGTGAAGGGAACGAGCCTGCTGGTGGCCGCGTACCGCGCGGATGTGCCGGTGTACACGTCGTCGCCGGGGGACAGTTCGATCGGGATGAACGTTGCGGCAGCGGCGTTGAAGGGCGGCCGTTGCGCAATCGACCCGAGCCTCGATGTGAACGAGACCGCGGCTATCGTCTACGAGGCGGCGCGGAACGGGCACAGCGCGGTGGTGATTTTTGGGGGCGGGTCGCCGAAGAATTTTATGCTGCAAACGGAACCGCATATCCAGGAGGTGCTGGGGATCGAGGAGTCGGGCCACACGTATTTCGTGCAGTTCACGGACGCGCGGCCGGACTCGGGCGGGTTGAGCGGCGCGACCCCGTCCGAGGCGGTAAGTTGGGGCAAGGTGGATCCTGAGTTCCTGCCGGACGCGATTGTCTGCTACCTGGATACGACCGTGGCGATGCCGATCCTGACGGCGTACGCGATCGACGCGCACCCGGCGCGCCCGCTGCGGCGGTTGTACACGCGGCGGGGTGAAATGTTGAGCGCGCTGGCAGCCGTGAGCCCCACCCGGCCGGCGAGGGAGGCGTAGCCGGATGGGAGGCGGGCTGCCGATCGAACAAAACTTCATGGGGCTCGATGTGGGCCGGTCGGACCCGGAGACGTCGGGCATAATCGTGGTTCCGGCGCCGTTCGAGGCGACGTCGTCGTATGGGACGGGCTCGCGGCGTGGGCCTGCCGCGATCCTCGAGGCGTCGCACCAGGTGGAGTTTTATGATTGTGCGCTGCGGTTTGAACCGGTGCAGGCGTGTGGGGGGATCGCTACGGTAGACCCGGTTCCGTTTGACGACTTGCTGCAACAAGGGGGCGCGGACGCCGGGGCAGCGTTTGCGGATCGGCTCGAGGAGGTTGTGGGGCGGTGGCTGGACCGGGGGAAGTTTGTGGTGACGCTTGGGGGCGAGCATAGCGCGGTGATCGGGACGGTTCGCGCGCACGCGAAACGGTTTCAAGACCTGACCGTGGTCCAACTGGATGCGCACAGCGATCTGCGGGACGAATACCTCGATAACCCCTGGAGTCACGCGAGCGCGTTACGCCGGATCCTGGATTTTCACGACCACGCGCTGCTGGTGGGTATCCGGAGCGAGGAGAGCCAGGAAAAGGAGACGGCGCGCGAGTTCGGCGTGAAGACGTTCTACGCACACACGATCGAGCGGCAGGCTGAGAGCGCCGCGGACTGGATCTCGGGTGTGGTGGCCGAAGCGCGGGAGCGGGTTTATGTGACGCTCGATGCGGACGTGTTCGACCCGTCGCTTGTGCCGGGGACGGGGACGCCGGAACCGGGGGGTCTGACGTGGCACCAGGTGGACCGGTTGCTCGAGCGGTTGTGCGCGGAACGGGAGGTAGTGGGTTTTGACGTGAGCGAGCTGGCGCCGATCGAGGGGGTTCGGGTTTCGGAGTATACGCTGGCGAAGCTGGTTTACCGGTTCATTGGATACAGGTTTCAGAAGTAATTGCGGATTGCGGATTCAGGGGAAGCTCGCGCGAAGCCACAGCACGCACGGACGAACACGAACCAACACGAACAAAAATCAGCGGAACCAAGGGGAGACTCGAGGTGCGCGCGGTGGGGTCGCGCTCCCGTGCGACCGAGTGGCGGCGGAGGCGGCGCTTGGGAGCCCCACGTTGGTGTTGGAGCCGCGGTCGCGCGGGAGCGCGACCCCACCGCGTGGCACCTTGGCCAATTGGACCTATTCCAGTTGCAGATCCACGCGGGGGGGTTCGGGGGAGGTTTGTGAACTGCCGTAGAAGGTAACGACGAGTTGGCGTTCGGGGACACCGAGGTCAAGGAGGCAGCGTCTGATGTTTTCGGCGCGGAGCCGTGAGAGGTCCATGGCTTCGGACTCGGGTTGGGCAGGATTGCCGTGGCCGGAAACGCGCAGCCGCAACCGGGGCCATTCGGCGAGCAGTTCCTTGACGCCGCGCAGATAACCTTTGGCTTCGCCGGTGAGATCGGTTCCGCCCTGGGCAAAAAGCACGGGGTCCAATGCGGGCAACCGGTCGGGCGCGCCGTCGTGGTCTTTGTACCCATTGAAGGTTTCAGGCTCGTTGGGACGGGCATCGATTTTGTCGGGAACGCCGTCGCGGTCATTGTCGCGATCGGGTGCGCCGTCGGAGTCCTCATGGTTGTCGAAGTCCTCGGCGAGCCGGGGATCGGCGTCCTGGAGGTCTGGGATGCCGTCCTCGTCGGCGTCTTGCTGGAGGATGGCATCGAGGTCGGTCCGGGCCAATTCGAGCGCTCTTTGAGCGCGCGGCCATGCGGCGGGGTAATTGAGGGTATGCTCGGCCCTGCTGAGCGTGGCGGTGAGGTTGGCATAAATGATGGGGGCGCACTGGATGGCCTTGTCCCTGTCCACCTCGAGGTAAGCGGCTTTAAGTTGCTGGAACGTTGCCTGGCATTGTTCGAAGGAGGCCGGCGGCGCGGGCGGTTCGGGCGTGGATGAGTCGATGGGGCAGAGACGGATGGCGGCTTCGCTCATCTGTTTGGCAAGGCTGGCGTAATCCCACATGGCCTGCCGGTCGCCGAGCCGGGCCTGGTCGCGGGCGATGGCGAGGTACTGCACGGCGGAGACGTATTCGTAAGGGGCAGTGGATGCCGCGCCAAGGCGGTGCGCCTCGCGCACGGAATCGGCGGCCGCGTCGAGTGTGACCTTCTCAAGGCGGGCATAGTCGCGGGTGACAGGGATCATGTGAACGCCGGGACCGGACGTCTGGCATCCAGCCGCCACAAGCAAAACAAGAGCTAAGAGAATCGTCGAAAACCGCATGGCGTCTCTCCTCGGGGTGGTTGTTGCGAATTGGGGCAAGTATAGCAGGTTAGGCGGCGTGGTGGAATGCGGGCCGGTGGTCAAAAACCTATGGGGCGGCCCTATAAGACCTATAGGACGAATAAGACGGATAGACGCAGGGAAAGGGTGAAGGAACGGGAAATAACTTGGTCGGGTGAGGGACTGCGGGCCCCCCCACTAACTGCCGGGGCGCGTCCCGACGGGTCGACGGGCGCCCGGACATGTTCCATGTTGGAACGGTTCGGTTCATATTGGTGGTGGGGGTTGTCTTAATATGCGGACAGTTTAATCGCAGATTCTTGCACAGGTTAGAAGCGCTGCAACGGGGAAGGAGCAGCTATGCAAGACGATGGCGACCTGGTGGTGCGATGTCTGGAAGGCAGCACCGACGCCTACGCGGACCTCGTCCATCGGTATCAGAACGCCGTGTATGCGACGGCCTATTATTATGCGGGCCGGTATGGTGCGGCGGAAGATATAGTTCAGGAAGCGTTTTTGACGGCTTACCGGAGCCTTCCTTGGCTCAAACAGAGCGACAAGTTTGGCCCGTGGCTGAAGAGTATAACGTGCCGTACGGCGGCGAACTGGGTGCGTCGGCATCAGAAACAGTTGTCGCGAGAGACGCCGCTTCCGTTCAGGCGGACGATATCAATTGAAGATGCCCGGGAAGGCCCGCGGGGCTTGGTGGAGAGGGCGGAGCGGTTTGAGCGTGTTCAGCGGGCTATAAACACACTTCCGGAACGTTACCGGCTGCCGGTAATTCTGCGTTACCTCCAGGAGCTGAGTTACGACGAGATCAGCGCGTTTACGGGGGATACGCGGGAGGAAATCCGGGGTGTGTTGCAGCGTGCGGGCAGCCAGTTGAGAGATCTTCTGGCGGACATCGATTCGGCGGAGGGGTTGAAGATGGATCCGGGCAGGCCGGGTCCGGCTGGTAATTCAGGGCAAGAACCTTAAAAAGAGGAGAACGTAGTTGGCGTCATGCGCCCAGATATCGAACCTGCTTCAGGCGTGGATCGACGAGGAGTTGGGCCGCGGTGAGCGGGTTATTCTAGAGCAGCATCTGGCAGAATGCCCGGGTTGCCGTGCGGTTGCCAGAAGGCATCAGCGGGTGGCAGCACTTCTTTTCGAGTCGTTCGGGGGCAACCGGCTGCGGCACGATCTGACGCCGGCGATACTTGAAAACCTGCCGCCAATGGAACCGCTCCGGATCAATGTGAAGCCAGAGATGGGGCGGCGTGAAGTGAAGCCGTTGCGGACGCTTGCGTTGACGCACGCGATGCCGGCGGTGGCGGCGGTAGTGCTTTGCGTGGTGGCCGTGGTGCTTTTTTTTAATTGGCCGCCCGAACCGCGCCAGCAGGCGGAGGGAGCGGTGGGCGTGGTGACATGGTGCGGCGGGGAGGTAAAGCAGGGAAGCGGGCCGGTGCTGCCGTTGAGCCAGGCTTATACCAGCAATTATGTGCGGCTGGGCCAGAAGTTTCAGACGGGTCCGAAATCGAACCTGATGCTGTCGCTTCGCGGGCCGACGCTGCTGAAAGCAAATGAAAAGACGCGCCTGAGCGTGGCGGACGACCGGGCGGTTCAGTTGGAAGAAGGCCAGGTGTGGTTACGTGTGGCCAAAGAGAACCGGCAGTTCAAGGTGTACACGCCTGCGGGCGAGGTGACGGTGCTGGGGACGGTGTTCGACGTGATGGTAACGGGCTCGAAAGCCGTGGTTACGGTCATCGAAGGGGTGGTCCAGGTCAGCAACGGGATATCCAGGGTCCGTGTGGAGCCGGGGGAGCAGGTGGAGATGGCAGCGGGCCATGAGATCGAGCCGACGCGGGTGGTGTTGTCCGAGGAAGTGTCGCGGTGGGCGGAAGGCATTCAGCCGGACACGCGGGCCGACGCTGTTTTCAGCAAGACGGTCCAAGTAAGGCCCGCCGAGGAGCTTCAGGCGGAACAGGTGTTTGTGGTAACCACCAACCAGGCGGAAGGGGACAGGACGGTATCGAGCTTTGAGCTTGCGTGGGAGCCTGATGAAGAGGCTACGCCGCACTGCGGGTATTTTATTCACGTTTACAACGAGAAAATGGAAGAGTTGTTCAGCGAACACGTGAAGGGCGAGTTGTTTGAGAAGGTTGACCGGAAGTCGGTGACGATCCCGGTGCCGGGCAGGCCGATATCGGGCGTGAACGTAATTCACATAAAGCTGGTTCCGGATTTCAGCACGGGCAACTCGAAGACGTCGTTCAGCCGGATTTCAGCGATGGGCATATGAGTGCCCGTCGCATTGAAGAGCCACCAAAGTCAGGAGATGGGTCAGTGGAGCGCAGGGTAACAAAATCTACCTCAAGTCACTCCTTCCCCAAGAGTAACTGCAGCCAGTATGTGCCCGCGGCCCATCTGCCTGACTTTGCCGATAAATCGAGCGTTGCAACCTCCTGGAACAGGAGGCTATTTAAGCTTCTTCATGGGACGGACTTACGGAGACAACGTGTGATTCTGCCTCGAGTCACTCCTTCCCCAAGAGTAACTGTCACACCTCTGTAAGTTCGTCCCATCTCCAACCTTTGACCTTTCGGTCTAGGACGGGCAGGGCGTCCGGTCGGGCAGGACGCCCTGCCGCTACGCTGGTAGGATGAGCTCTGCGTCCGCTATAGCGGGCCGTTGTAGCGGCCGCTATTGAAGGTGGGCGGCTACCAGCTTATGTCGTTAAGATTTTACCACACTACTGTATATTGGGGTTGACGCGCATATTCGGCGCGATTCGGTGTGCAACTGCTTGAGTGAAAAGCAGTTGTTGTGTTTTCAGCCGCTTGTTTTTATCCAATCTGCGTAAATTGCCACAGAAATTTTTTGACGCCAGAGCACGAAAAGTGGTGACAGACGCGCCTCCAAACTTTCGGAGGCGTTTCAATTCCTGTTTTTCGCTTTTTTCGCCCGCTCTTTAATCCCCGTTTTTCTATTTATCGCGGTTGATGTCGGCGTGGTACTCCTGGAGGGACTTAACGTGGCGACTGCCGCTCTTTTGTGCGGCGATACCTCGGGCGGTTGCGAGAGCGGCGGCGGCGGTTGTGATGTAAGGGATTTTGTATCGGATGGCGGCTTTTCGGATGTAGGAGTCGTCGGTCATCCCGAGTTTCCCGATGGGGGTGTTAATGACGAGCTGGATTTCGCCGTTTTTGATGGCGTCGACGAGGTTGGGTCGGCCTTCGTGCATTTTTTTGACGAACTCGGCGTCGAGGCCATTTGATTTGAGGTAATCGCAGGTGCCTTTTGTGGCCTTGATGCGGAACCCGAGGGCGATCAACTGGCATGCGGTTTCGACGATGCCGGGCTTGTCCGGGTCGGCAATCGTCATGAGGACGGCGCCTTCGAGCGGCAGGGGTTGCTGGGTGGCCTCTTCGGCTTTGAAAAATGCGAGGCCGAAACTGTCGGCCATACCAAGGACCTCGCCGGTCGACCGCATCTCGGGGCCAAGAACGGGGTCGACTTCGGGGAACATGTTGAACGGGAACACAGCCTCTTTAACGCCAAAATGGGGAATGGGCAGGTGGCGGAGATTGAGGTCTTTGATTTTCTTGCCGAGCATGATCTGGGTGGCGACGTTGGCCATGGCGATGTTGCAGACTTTAGAGACGAGCGGGACGGTCCGTGACGCTCGCGGGTTGGCTTCGAGTATGTACACCCGGTCATCGGCGATAGCGTACTGTATGTTCATCAGGCCCACCACATTCAGCTCGACGGCGATTTTTCGTGTGTATTCCTGAATTGTTTCGGCATGTTTTGTAGGGATACTGATCGGGGGTATTACACACGCGGAATCACCGGAGTGGATTCCGGCGAGTTCGATGTGTTCCATGATGGCGGGGACAAATGCGTCGGTTCCGTCGGCGATGGCGTCGGCTTCGCATTCGATGGCGTTCTGGAGAAACCGGTCAATCAGGATGGGCCGTTCGGGAGTGACTTCAACGGCGGCGGCGACGTATCTGCGGAGCATTTCCTCGTCGTGGACGACCTCCATTCCGCGTCCGCCGAGGACGTATGAGGGGCGGACCATGAGGGGGTATCCAATCTGTGCGGCGACATCGAGCGCTTCTTCGAGCGTGCTGGCCATACCGGATTCGGGCTGCGGGATTCCGAGCCGTTTCATGACTTGGCGGAACCGGTCGCGGTCTTCGGCGAGATCGATGGTTTCGTGTGAGGTGCCGAGCAGGTTCACACCGGCTTCGGCGAGTTGCCGTGCGATGTTGAGCGGGGTCTGGCCGCCAAACTGTACGATGACGCCTTCGGGCTTTTCTTTTTCGAAGATGCTGAGTACGTCCTCGACGGTGAGGGGCTCGAAATAGAGCTTGTTCGAGGTGTCGTAATCGGTGGAGACGGTTTCGGGGTTGCAGTTGACCATGATGGATTCGATGCCGAGGTCGCGCAGCGCGAACGCGGCATGGACGCAACAGTAGTCGAATTCGATGCCCTGCCCGATCCGGTTTGGCCCGCCGCCCAACACCATCACTTTCCGGTTTTTGGTGACGGACACGTTGTCGGGGGCGTTGTAGGTGGAATAGTAGTAGGCGGCGTTTTCGACGCCGCTGACGGGTACGGCATCCCAGGCCTCGACGACGCCGATTCGGATGCGCGCGTTTCTGATGTCGGTTTCGCTGATACCGAGGAGTTGGCCGATGTACCTGTCGGCGAACCCGTCTTTTTTGGCTTGTCGGAGGACGTCGTCGGGGAGCGTGCGGCCTTTGAACGTGAGGAGATGCTTTTCGAGATCCACCAGTTCTTTCATCTGTTCGATAAACCACTTTTTGATGTAGGTTTTTTCGTGGAGCGCGTTGACGTGGGCGCCTTTCTTGAGGGCTTCGTACATGATGAATTGACGTTCGCTGGTTGGGGTGCTGACGAGTTTCATCAGTTCATCAAGCGACTTGTCCTGGAATTTTTTGAGGCAGCCCATCCCGTAACGGCCGGTTTCGAGCGAGCGGATGGCTTTGTGGAGGGCTTCTTTGTAGGTTTTCCCGATGCTCATGACTTCGCCGACGGCGCGCATCTGTGTGCCGAGTTTGTCCTCGACGCCCTTGAATTTCTCGAAGGCCCACCGTGCGAATTTGACGACCACGTAATCGCCGGAGGGGGTGTATTTTTCGAGCGTGCCGTCGCGCCAATAGGGTATTTCATCGAGGGTCATACCGCCGGCGAGCATGCTGGACACCATGGCAATCGGGAATCCCGTGGCTTTTGATGCGAGTGCGGAGGAGCGGGAGGTGCGCGGGTTGATTTCGATGACGACGACACGGCCGGTTTTTGGGTCGTGTGCGAACTGGATGTTGGTCCCGCCGATGACCTGGATGGCTTCTACGATGTCGTACGAGTATTTCTGGAGCTTTGCCTGGAGTTTGGGCGCGATGGTGAGCATGGGCGCGGTGCAATAGGAATCGCCGGTATGAATGCCCATGGCGTCGACGTTCTCGATGAAGCAGACGGTGATCATCTGGTTCTTGGCGTCGCGGACCACCTCGAGTTCGAGTTCTTCCCAGCCGAGGACGGATTCCTCGATCAGGATTTGATGGACGAGGCTTGCGGCGAGGCCGCGGGCGGCGACGGCGCGCAGTTCTTCGACGTTATAGACGAGCCCGCCGCCGGTTCCGCCCATGGTGTAAGCGGGGCGTATAACGACGGGATAGCTGAGGCGGTCGGCAATGGCCTCGGCCTCTTCGACGCTGTATGCGAGTTCGCTGCGGGGCATGTCGATGCCGAGCCGCGTCATGGTGTCTTTGAAAACCTGGCGGTCCTCGCCGCGCTCGATGGCATCGACCTGAACGCCGATGACCTTTACGCCAAACTCGTCGAGCACGCCGGCCCGGGCCAGTTCGGAGGACAGGTTGAGGCCGGACTGGCCGCCGAGGTTGGGAAGGAGGGCGTCGGGCCGCTCTTTGGCGATGATGGCGCGCATCACGTTGAGGTTGAGTGGCTCGACGTAGGTGTAGTCGGCCATGCCGGGGTCGGTCATGATGGTAGCGGGGTTTGAATTGACGAGCACGATTTCGTAGCCGAGTTTTCGCAGGGCCTTGCAGGCTTGTGTGCCGGAGTAGTCGAACTCGCACGCTTGCCCGATGATGATAGGCCCGGACCCGATGATCATGATTTTGTGGATGTCTTTCCGTTTCGGCATGGATATCCTTTTCAAGTGAATGCTGAGTACAGCCCCTGCCTGGCAACCGGCTCGCTCGCGGCGCACATTAAACGGAATATACAAGGGCCGTGTCAAGGGGAAAAGAAGGCTGGAAACCGGAGATCGCAGGTAAAAGGGCAAAGGCGCCAAGCGAAAGCGGTTGGTTTCGACGCCGCGAAAAATAGGGACTGGCACGCTTCCAAACTGCCGGAAGCGAGCCAGTCTCTGGTTTTCGCTTCGGCGTTGCCAAACCGGCGGGGGTTGGGCTGCGATGAGCGTATGGAGAAGACGAAAAGACGGTCGAGCCGGAAGACGCGGCCTGGGCGTTGTAAAGCGGATAGGACCGATAGGACAAATAGGACCTATAAAAAGCGACCGTGAATGCGGGAGCAGGTTTGTGCGTGGTGGGGGCGTGTTATACTGGGGCTTCTGAACGAGGAGGTCTTTTTAGCGTGAAGCCGCAGTGGTTTTTGGGGGTGTTTTTTTTCTGTTTATGCGCGGCGGGTGAAAACCTGATGCCGCTGGACTTGTCGGAGGGGTGGATTCAACGGACGGAAGGTCCGTGGCGGATCCGGTATGACCACCGGGACCTGCTGGCGATGCGGCACCCGTGGGAGCCAAGCCGGAAGGGGGCTTATGCTTCGGTTTCTCGGAAGATGGGTGCGCCTGCGGATTGGCCGGGCGAGGTGCGGCTGAGTTTCTACTGCTCGGACGATTACAACACGGACGGGTGGCGTCCGGACGGTTCGTGGCTGACGGCTGAAGGGTTTGTTGGCCACCGGATGAAACAGGTGTTGGTCGACGACCGGGTGGTTTGGAGCGCGGACGTGAGCGATCCCGTCGAGCCGGGGGTATCGCCGTATTTTGACGTTCCGCTTGGGGTGACGGCGGGCCGGGAGTTTCTGCTGACGCTGGTGGTGTACGACGCGGAGGGTTCGGGGACGGTCCTGCCGGGTGATTTTTATCAGTCGGCAAACGACAAACTGGCGCGTGAAGCCGACCCGGACGCGGCGAGCTTCATGACGAACGTGTATTGGGGCGACGTGCAATTGTCGTGCGGGGAGGTTGGGCCGCGGCAGGAGCGGCGGCCGGTCGAGAAGAAGGTGCGGGCGGTGCACGCGGCGAAATGGCCGCTTCCTCCGTTTGGAGACGCGGAGCCGCCGGCGGGCCCGGTGCGGCTGGAGGTTAGTGCGCCCGGTGGGATGCCTAAGGAAGGGTTTCCGGTGCGGTTTGGCGTGCCGCTGCATGCCGGCCGGGTGAGGGAGACGAAGGAGGTGTGCTTGAGGTATCCGAACGGGCGCAGCCTGTACAGCCAGAAGACGCCGACCGGGACGTGGCCGGACGAGTCGATCCAGTGGGTGCTGTTTGATTTTGCGGCGACACCGGAGATGAAGGGAATCGACCTGGTTTTTGAGCCGGGCCTCGCCATGAGACCGGCGGCGGCCACGGTTAAAGAGAGCGAAAGCGAAACTTCGGTTGATGCGGGGCTTGTCCGGTTTGACTGGATCCAGGGCAGGCTGATATCGGACGTGGCGATCCGCGGCAGGACACGTATCTCGGAGTTGGGGCTGTCGATGTTGGTGGAGGGGGAGGAAATCGAGGCGGTCACGGAGTCGGCCAACATAGCGGAGGCGGGGCCGTTCCGGACGACGCTGGCCGTGGAAGGGAAGTTTTCGCTGCTGGACAGGACCACGGGCAGCTACCGGCTTGAGGCGACGGTTTTCGCGAAGCTGCCGTACGTCCGGATGGTGGTGCGGGTTTATAACGACACGCATAATGATTTGCCGGTGTCGGGTTTGCGGTTGCGCGTGCGCCTACCGAATCTTGCAGAGAACGTGAGATTCAGCGGCGAGGTTGAGGCGGGTGCCGCAAATACAGAAGGAAATGCAGGCGAGACGCCCGCACCACAATTGAACAACAATGCAGGCGGGACGCCCGCGCCACAACAAACAACTTTTGTTCTGCGGCAGGTTTCGGAGACGGAGCGGGAGTTGAATGGTGTAGCGGTGGACGCTGGATCCCCGGCGTTTGTGACTTGGCAGGACGGGACGCTGACGGTGCGGCAGTTCCGGGAGCTTTACCCGAAGCTGATCTCGGTGACGGGCGACACGATTGTTGCGGATCTTATCGCGGCGGGCGAGGCGCCGGTGGTGTTTACGCCGGGCGAGGCGAAGACGCACGAGGTGTGGCTTGCGCTGGGGGAGGTGGAGCCGGAGGCTTTTGCGGCGGCAGTTGCGGCGCCGCCGGTGCCGCAGAATGCTGCCTACTATTGCTCGACTGGTGCGTTCGGCCCGGCGGCTGCGCACGATGGCGTGCCGGTGCTGCACGCGCACATGACACAGTTGGGCAAGACGTGGGAAGATTTCGGCCAGCGTTTTGGTGTGCGCGATTTCCCGGACGCGTCGTACCACGGCGGGCTGCCGCAATGGTGCAATAATTATTACGAGCGGATGCTGGGGCTGTGGTCAGAATGGATCATGAGCGGGGACCGGGCGTGGTTTGATCTGGCGGGCGACGTGTGCCGGCACGTGATGGACGTTGCGGTGGTTCACTCGGAAGTGCCGGGGAAGGACTGGTTGGGGGCGCTGCACGGGCCGGGAGCGAATCACGTGGCGGGGCCGTGGAACCCGACGTTGCGGAACGGTGGTCTGGCGTTTTATTCGAAGTTGACGGGTGACGCGGCGGCGATGGCCGACGCGCTGGGTGTGGCGGAGTTCTGCATGCGGACGCACGCGGGCGTTGACTCGGGGTCGGTGCGGGATCACGCGGGACCGTTTGACGCGATCTGCACGGCGTACCAGGAGACGGGCGGGATCGAGTATCTCGATGAGGGTGCGGCGCGGGTTGCGGCGGTGTTGAAACGGATGGACATGCGCCGGGGCGTATGGGCGGAGGAACACGGGTCGAAGGTGTATCGGGGAAACGTGCCGTGGATGGTGGCGCAGGTGGGACGTCCGCTGTATTTGTGGTACCGGCTGACGGGAGATGTTCACGCGGCGCAGGCGCTGGTTGGGCTGGCGGAGTCGATCATTTGCGAGAACACGACGTGGGATGAGCCGGGGAGCGTCTCGGGCTACTCGCACAACCCGCATTTTGCCGCCACGGCGACGTACGATTTGCTGATCGTCCCGGTCGTTTTTGCCGCGTATGAATTGACGGAGGACGAGTTTTTCCTGGATGCGGCGAAGGCGCAGTGGGAACGTTGGCAGAAGGCGGGCCAGTTTGATTCGCCGCTGAATTGCCATTGGAACACGCCGTGGCTTGTTTATTATTTGAAGCGGTATGGCGTGGTTGGGGCGGGGGAGACTGAATAGGACCGATCGGACGGATCGGACCTATAGAGCCTGGGTGTTTGTCGTAGCGGGCTGACCGAGTTTGCCGAAGAAGAACGGCAGAAAAGCTGCGACGATGGCCCAGGCGATAATTGAGACGACTCCGTAGGCGCCTCCCCAGGGGAAAAGTACGTTGACGTCGGGAAACAGGAACGGGAGGAGCGCGGTGGCCTGAGTGGTGAAACACCCATAGAATACGGCGGTGAGGCCGATGTTGTGTGTTCGGCGCCAGATTTCGCCGAGGATGGCGCTTAACAGGATGGTCATGGCGAGCGACAGGACGAGCAGCATCAGGGCGGAGTGGGCGGTGTTGGCGATGCGCATGGGCGCCATGGACAGGCCCCACATGAGGCCGAGCGCGGCGTAGGCGCGCCACTTTCCGAGCGGCATCAGGCGCGGGAGGAGGTAGCCGCGCCAGCCGTACTCGATGCCGATGACAAACGCGGCGATGAGGGTCGGGCCAAGCAGGAACGTGAACAGCAGGCCGAGCACAAGCATGACCTGGGGCATGTTCGGCATCACCAGGGCCTTTACGGCGGCTCCGCGGGCGTCCGAGACAAGCAACATCATAAGTTCGCCAAGACGCCAGTCGGGCCGGGTGAGGCCGACGAGTGTCGTGAGGATAAAGACAACGGCGAATATGAGGGGCGTCACGACGGCGATGCGGACGGCGGGCATTTTGGGCACGGGCCAGATTGCGGATTTGACGTCGGCCGGCCAGGAGGAGGTCCTGCGCGCGGCGACGGCGCCAAGCACCGGTGCGATCAAATTAAAATAGACCGCCCACTTGAGCGGCGTCATCATAGAAACGGCTTGCGCGGCGACGGACAGCGCCAACGTGACGGCGAGAAACGTGAAAATACCTTTTTTGTCCATATTGCGGCTCCCGATTTCCTATACGATGCCAAAATTCGAGCGGAGAATGCAAGGAAACGGTTTTCAGTCGCGGGTGATGTCTTGGTCTTTGTACTGGAGGCGGTACAGGGTGTAGTAGAGTCCGCGGCGCGCGAGCAGTTGCTGGTGAGTACCGGTTTCGCGGATCTCGCCGTGGTGCATGACGACGATTCGGTCTGCGTGCTGGACCGTCGAGAGGCGGTGGGCGATGACGATGGACGTCCTGTTTTGCATAAGCTTTGCGATGGCGTCCTGTATGAGTGCTTCGCTTTCGGGGTCGATGCTCGATGTGGCCTCGTCGAGGACGAGGATTCGGGGGTTGTGCGCGAGGACGCGGGCGAATGCGAGCAATTGGCGCTGGCCGGTGGAGAGGTTTGCGCCGCGCTCGCCGACGTTGTAGGCGTAGGCGCCGGGAAGGCGGTCGATGAATTTAGCGGCGTTGACGTAGTCGGCGCAGGCGCGGATTTTGTCGGAGGGAAGATGCGGGTTGCCAAGCCGTATGTTTTGCTCGATCGAGCCGGAAAACAGGAATACGTCTTGCAGGACGACGCCGATGTTTCTGCGGAGGGCGGTTTTTTCGTAGTCGCGGACATCGCGGGAGTCGACGCAGACGCTTCCGCGCTGGACGTCGTAGAACCGGCTGAGGATGTTGACCAGTGAGGTTTTCCCGGCGCCGGTATGGCCGACGACGGCGACGCGCTCGCCGGGCCGGATGTCGAGGCTGATCCCTTTGAGCACCCACTGGCCGGGCTCGTAGGCGAACCAGACGTCTTTGAACTCGACCTCGCCGCGGAGGCTGGGGGCAGTGATCGCGCCGGGGCGGTTGGGGACGTCTTCGGGTGTGTCGAGGAGCTCGAATACGCGCTCGGAGGAGGCCATGGCTTCGAGGAGGAGGTTGTACCGGTCGGCCAGGGTACGGATGGGACCATAGAGGCGCTCGGACCACTGGACGTAGGCGAAGAACATGCCGATATCCGCGGCGGCTCCGAACAGGAGTTGCCCACGGAGGATTTGGTGGCCGCCGTAGAGGATGATGAGGGCGACGGAGAGCATGCCGAGGAAGTCGATTACGGGGAAATAGGTGGCGTAATACTTGATTTGTCGGAACCATTCGTTGCGGTGGTCGGCGTTGAGTCGCCTGTATTGCTCGAACCGGAGGGGTTCGCGGTTGAAGATGTTGACGATTCGCATGCCGCTGACGTTTTCCTGCATGCAGGCGTTGAGGCGCGCAATGCGCCTGCGGATTTCGAGGTAAGAATTGTGGGCATACTTGCGGAATACGACGCCGGTGATGAACACGAACGGGATGGGGCTGAGCATGATCAGGGCCAGTTGCCAGTTGTTGTACAGCATGAAGGCGAGAATTACGAAAACGATTGCGAGGTCGTTGATGACCTGGACAACGCCGCTGACGATGGTTTCCTGGAGTTTTTCGACGTCGTTGGTAACGCGGGTGACGAGACGGCCGACGGGGTTGCGGTCGAGGAAGCGCAGCGACATCTTCTGGAGGTGTGAAAAGATTTCGACGCGCATTTTGAGCATGGCTTTCTGCCCCAGCCACGCGACGATGAGCATCTGCGCGAAGCGCGTCACCGCTTCGCCCACCATGAGCAGGGCGATCAGCGAAACGATTTTGTAGAGTCCGCGTTTGTCCTTGGCGACCTGATCCTGGAGTGCGGGGCCGGAGTCGGCGGAATCGGGGCTGGTTTTCATTTCAATTCTGGCGGGGCTGTTGATGTAGAGCGAGATGGCGCGCCAGTTCAGCAACGGCACGACGCTGCTGAGAAGGGCGGAGACAAACAGCAACAGGACCGCGGCCACCATGAAGGCTCTGTAGGGGCGGACGTACGCGAGCAGGCGCCGCATGAGCTGGGCGTCGTATGCGCGCTGCTGGACTTCGTCCTCGACGTGGTAGGCCTCGGGCCGGCTCATAGTTGTTCGAGCTCCTGTTCGAGCAGTTGGCGCTCGTGGAGGTCGGCGTAGAGGCCGCGCAGGGCGAGGAGCGATTCGTGCGAGCCGCGCTCGACGATCCGGCCGTCATCAATGACGAGGATGAGGTCGGCGCCTCTGACGGTGCTGATTCGGTGTGAGATGATGATGGAAGTTCGCTGCTCCATGACGACCCGAAGGCGCTGGAGGATTATCTCCTCGGTCTGCGTGTCGACGCTGGACATGGCGTCGTCGAGTATGAGGATTTTAGGGTCGGCGATGACGGCGCGCGCGATGGCGACGCGTTGTTTCTGACCGCCCGACAGGTTAACGCCTCGCTCGCCGAGGAGTGTGTCGATACCGCTGGGCAATGCGTCAATGGTTTCGGTAAGTTGGGCGACTTCGCAGGCGTAACGGATTTGCTCATCGGTGGCGTCGGGCTTGCCAAAGGTGATGTTTTCGCGGATAGATTCGGAAAACAGGAAGGTATCCTGGGGTACGTATCCGACGGCTTGGCGCAATGCGCGCAGCGGGATGCGGCGGACGTCGAGGTCGTCCATGCAGACGGCGCCGGCGGCGACGTCATATTCGCGCATGATCAACGAGACGATGGTGGTCTTTCCAGAGCCGGTCGGGCCGACGATTGCGACGGTTTGGCCGGGCCGGATCGCGAAGTCGAGGTTGTGCAGGACGGGCCGGGAATCGTAGGAAAAACTGACCTCGTCGAAGCGGATGCCGCCGCGCGTGACGGTGAAGCCGGGATGGGTGTTTTCGTCATCACGGACGGAGGGTTTCTCGCGGAAGATTTCGTTCATGCGGGCCATGCCGACGGTGCCGCGCTGGTAGAGGGTCAGGATCCACCCAAACTCGACGAGCGGCCACAACAGCAGCAGCATCGCGACGACGAAGCCGGTGAAATCGTCGAGGGCGAGGCCGCCGTCGATCACCATGACGCCGCCCAGCCACAGGACCAGAACGATCATGAGGCCGACGATCAGGCCAATCAGCGGCCATGCGAGCGACATGACGGCGGCCAGCTTGACGTTTTCGCGCATGTAGCTTTCGGACTCGGCCGTGAAGGATTCCGTCTCGCGTTCGCCGATACCATAGGCCTGTACGACGCGTGCGCCGGCGAGGTTTTCCTGCACGCGGGCGGTGAGGTCGGCATACTGTGCCTGGACACGCTGGGACTGACGGTGCATGTACATGATGATGAAGTAGACGATGACGGAGACGAACGGCAGGGGAATCAGCGTGTAGAGGAGGAGCCGGGCGCTGAACCAGGCGAGGACGGCAAGGGTGAGCGGCAACTGCATCATGTCGATGGTGCCCATGATGCCTGGGCCGATAAACATCCGGACGTAGTTGAGATCGTTGGTGGCGCGCGCCATGAGGTCGCCGGTCTGGGTGCGGTGGAAAAAGTTCTGGGAGAGGGTCTGGATGTGACGGAAGTAGTCGTTGCGGAGGTCGTACTCGCACTTTCGGGACGCTCTGATGATGAGCATGCGTTCCCAATAGCGAGCGAAGCCGGTGGCGACGGCGATGGCGAGCAGGCCGGCGAAATAGAGCCACAACAGGCGCGGGGTGACGCGGCCTTCCACAAAACTGCCGACGACGCCGCGGACAACGAAGGGCAGGCCGAGGCCAATCACGACGAAGAAGACAGACAGAATGGCGCCGGCCAGGTAGCTTTTAAGATAGGGGCGGTTGTAGCGGAGGATGGTGAAGAACGGCCGGCCGGGGATCGCCTTGTGTTCGGGCCGGTACAATTTCAGGCTTCTTCTGCGCGCGGCTGCGGAAACAGGTCCTTGACGAGGTCGATCAAATCGTCGCCGCGGAACGGTTTGAGGAAATAGCCGTCGGCGCCGACTTCCTCGACGCGTTTCTGGGTTCTGTCGATAGGTTTCGCGGTCAGGAAGTAGACGCGGATGCCGGCGAGCGCGGGATCGAGTTTGATCCGGCGGCAGACCTCCCACCCGTCGAGGCCGGGCATGGCGATGTCGAGCAGGACGAGCCCGTACTTGAGTGTTGCGACGGCCTCGATGGCGTCCTGGCCGGACGAGCAGTAGTCGATGTTATAGCCTTCGGCCTCGAGGCAACGCGAGAGGAAGACGAGGATTTCGGGGTCGTCATCGACGCAGAGGATCTTTGAGCCAACCTGGGAGACCAGGGTGGCGGCCTGGCCGAGCGCGTAGTGGATGCCGCTGAGGAGGCTGCTCTTTCGGAAATCGCGCTTGACGCGCGATGCGACGTTGACGGCGTAGGCTTCGTAGAGCTTGTCGTCGTTGGTCATCATAATGAGGGGGATCTTCGCGGCGACGGGGTCGGCGAGCAGATCGTCGAGGAGGCCGCGGCCTTTGCCGGACGCCTCCATGTCGACGAGCAGGCAGGTGGGCGTGTACTTTTGCGCAAGGGCGACGGCGTCGGGCGCGTTGGATGCGTGGATGAGGTCCATGCCTTCCGGAGCGAGGAGGTCGCGGAGCTGCACGTTCAAGGCGCGGTCGCGCGTGATGAGCTCGATGAGCAGATGGGTGTTGCTTGGCAGGGGCGGTGCGAGTGTGCTGGCGGCTTCCTCGGCGTACGCGGCGGACAGCGGGAGGACGAAGCGGAAGACGCTGCCCTTTCCGACCTCGCTGGTGACGGTGATGCGACTGCCATGGAGGCGGATGACGTCCTGCGCAATGGACAGGCCGATGCCGGTGCCGCCATACTTGCGCGTGGATGAACTGTCGTACTGGTAGAATCGGGTGAAGACTTTGTCGAGCGCTTCGGGCGGAATCCCGATGCCGGTATCGCTGACGGCGACTTCGATGGTGTCGTCGCGCTTGTTGATGTCAATGATAACGCTGCCGCCGGTATTGTTGAACTTGACCGCGTTGGACAGCAAATTGTTGAAGACCTGCCCCATCTTGCCTTTGTCGCCTTCCATGAGTACGGCGTCGTGGGACGCGACGAGGTTGAGCGTGATGGATCGGCTGTCGGCGACGGGCTGAATCGTCTGCATGCTGATGCGGACGCAGTCGAGCAGGTCGAATGTATCGAAGACGAGTTTTTCGGTGCCTCGATACAGCCGGGAGAAATCGAGGAGGTTTTCGATCAGTGCGACGAGCTTTTCGACGTTTCGCAGGATAATGCCGAGATATTCGGCCTGGGTTTCGTTGATGGGCCCGACCTTTCGGTTGAAGATCATGTCGGTGTACCCCATGACGGCGACGAGGGGAGTCCGCAACTCGTGAGAGACGTTCGACAGCAGGTTGGTTTTCATTTCGTCGAGCGTTTTGAGTTCTTCGTTGACCTCATGGAGCCTTTCTCGGGCGCGGGTGACTTCTTCGAGGGACTGCTGGAGGTTTTCGAGGAGGCGGGCGTTGCGCATGGCGACGGCGATGTGCGGCGAGATCTCGCCGAGCACCTCGATGTCGTGCTGGGAGAAGGCGGAAAGGAGGAACGAACCCAGGTTGAGCGTGCCCATGATCCTGCCGGTGGCATACAGGGGCATGCAGAGACAACTGGCGATCTGTGCGGGAAACTCGCCGGCGTGTGCGTCGCCTTCGGCCAGGAGGTCGTTGATGAGTAGATATCTTTTTTCGCGGGCGACCCATGCGGCGCAGGAGGTTTCGCCGTCCCGCCTGACGTCTTTGCCGCCGGCGCGTTCGGGCCACAACTGGAGGGTTTCAAATTCCTCGTTTTGCTCGTCATACATGGAGACGGCGGCGTAGTCGAAATTGACCATTTTGTTCAACTCGACCACGAGGCTCTCGTGAAGGCGGCCGGCTTCGAGGCTTGAATTGATGACGTTGGCTATTTGGTTGATAGCGCTAATCCGCTCGGACCTTTCTCTGGCCTGTTGTTCGAGCCGGACGCTGGTAGTGACGTCGCGGAAAATGACTTCAATGCCGACGGGCTGGCCTTCGTCGTCCAGCACGCGGTTTCCGGACAGCTCAACGCAGATGCCTCGACCGTCGCGGCGTTTCATCCAGACGCGGCTGCGCTCGATGAACGAGCGTTTGGTGAGCTCGCTCGAGATTCGGGCGAAATCGATCTCTTCGAGGAACAACTCCTTCAGGTTGTTTCCGACGGCGTCTTCGACGGAATCGTAGCCGAAGATTTCGGCGCCGGCGGGGTTGATGAAGGTGATGACGCCATCGAGGTCGGTTTGGTAGACGCCGTCGCGCATCGAGGTGAAAAGGCTTCGGTATTTTTCTTCGGAATCTTCGAGCTGGCGGATGTTGTGGCTGAGCGCGAGCGCCATTTTGTTGAAAGAGGACGCGAGCTCTTCGATTTCGTCGCCGGTGCCGATCTTGAGTTTAAGTTCGAGATCGCCCTGGCGGATGATCTGGGCGCCTTCGTTGAGGAGCGCCAGTGGCCGGACAATGTTGTTGTGGATGTTTCTGAACGCGATGACACAAAAGACTGCGATGACGATGATGCCGCCAAGGATGGTGAACATGGCCCAGCGGATGATGGGCCACCACGTGGCAACGGTGGATCGGTACACCAAAATGTAGACCTGGTAGTTTCGATCTCGGGGAAACAGGCCGTGATACGCCAGGTAGACGTTCACTTTTTTGTCGCCGAACTTGTACCCGCTGAGTTGCATCCTTCCAATTTGCTGGCGGTTGGGCCCTGCCAACTCCTGTTGGAGGCGCATATCGACGTTTGTCTGGAACCGGAGTTCTGGTTTGTCTCCACTGGAGAACTCGATCAAGGCGAGTCCGCCGCGCTCGTTGACATAGGCAAACTGATACCTGTCGCGTTCGAGCGTGGTGGTATCGGTGGACTCATAACCCTGGCCCAACGCGAAGTCTATGAGCGAGGCGATGCCCTGGTCTTCCACCATGAAGCCGACCCGCTGGCCCGTTTTCGGGGAGAGGACGGGTGCGGCGGCACGTGCGACGGGCCTTGGGACTTCCGGACCAGCGGGGCGGAAACCTACGAACTCCGCATCATGAATGCGTTCGGCCCAGTCGGCGTGTGCTTCTTCTTCGCCGGTAAACTCGCCCGTGGTAAGGATGAGGCTGCCGGACATGTCATAGAGGCTGTAGGTGGAAGGGCCGTCGCCGGCGCTTTGGGACTCGATGCTGAGGCGGCTCGTGAGCGAGTGGATGGCCTCGGGGGTGAGGGCGTTTGGTGCGGTGAGCGCGGAAACCACGTCGGGGTCTCTGGCGAGCGCGCGGACGGTTCGCAGGCGTGAATCCAGGGAAAGCAGGAGGCCGCCGGCAGTTTTGAGAGCGTCGACGGACAGGGCGTTGTTGACGGCGTTGCGCTGCGCCTGCTGAACCACAAAAAAGCCAACAGCCAGGGTGAGGATTATGGGGGTGATGCCTACCACCAGGATGGAGGTAAGGATCTTGCGTTCAATACCGCCGCGGCGTTCCTTTCTGAACATGACCTTCCTGCGGAGTGGATGAAGGCGGCACGGGCCGGCGTGTAGTCGGGGCTTGTTGCGTCTTACCTTCAACTATGCGCGCCACTGCGCGCGCGGACCGCTTGCCTTCCTGCGGTTATTCGACGACCCGGCCTTTGCCAATCAGTTCTCGCACTTTACTTACCAACTCTTCTACTTTGAAGGGTTTAGCGAGGTACTCATCGGCGCCGCACTCGAAGATGCGCTCGATGTCCTTTTCCTTTGTGAGGCACGTGACCGCCATGATGGGAGTGCTTCGTGTAAGCTCATTGTCGCGCAACGCCTTGCAAACCTCAAATCCGTTGATTTCCGGCATCAGGAAGTCCAGCAGAATGAGGTCGGGAGAAAGCTGCGCGGTCTTGAGACCTACTTCAGTAGCATTACTCACCTTGATTAGTTCAAAACCTTCGTCCGTCAAGATTCTTTCTATGAGGGCGAGGGCTTCGGGGTCATCATCCACGACCATCACGCGCTTTTTAACCGGGCCCTTTTCCCGGGGGAACATGTCGTACTGCTCCCGGAAACTGTCGAGGTCTTTTTCGAGGATGCGGTAATGGCCGCCGGGGGTTCTCGACGCCTTTATCAGGCCCTGTTTGATCCAGTTCTTGATGCTGTGGTGGGTCACATGGCAAATCTTTGCCGCCTCAAAGGTGGTGTAGGCTTTTTCTTCGCGGTCCGTCACGCTGTTTTCCTCCGATCCAATGGAAAGGACTGAGTTCGACTTTGCGCCAGCAGCCGTTAAAGTCGAGTACAATTAACATATTGCTCAGATTGTCGGGTGATTATACTGTTGTGGGAAGTTGCTTGTCAATCGAAATCTGACGATAATCTCTTTTTTCTCTGTTCGGCGTCAGCAGTATCTCCCACATCTGTCTTGGGTTGGGTAGTTGAGGCGTGCGTGCGTTTAGTGCGTTTTCTGCCAGTCAAGGCTACCGGTTCGGGGGCATAATCGGGCTCGGTTTCTCTTGCGCCGGAGGCGTCGGTTTCCTTGTAGATAGCTTTGAGCGTTTGCTGGCATAGACGACAACCGGCGAGATGTTGGTCAATCTTGCTTTTTTGGGCGGGATCGACCGCCTTGTCGAGATAGGCGGCGAGCGTTGTGGTTTCAGGACACGGTGATGTGGGCAGGGTCTGCACGGATTGGAGAAAACTAAGAAAGCTGCCAGATTCTTTTGCAAGGGCTTTTACGCGATACTTGCACCGTTTACAGGCGTCGACATGGGCCTGTACGGTTGGTGATGGAGCGCCGATTTGGAGTGCGACGGCGTATTCTTCGAGAGCGGCTTGGGAAGGGCAGGCGCGTTTTTTCTCCATGGCTAGTCCTTTTCCATAAGGGCGCGCAGTTTCTTTTTGGATCTGCGCAGCTTTGCGGCGACGGAGTTTATGTTGAGGCCGGTTATTTCGGCGATTTCGCAATACTTGAGCCCCTGAACAAAGAACATTTCGAGGATGAGGCGGTCGACGGGCGGGAGGGAATCGAGTTTTCGGGCCAGATCGTTTTTTGTTTCGCTCCTGATGGCATATCGTGCGGGGGTTTCGCGGACAACCGGGGGGATGGCGGCGGCGGCAGTTGCATCGATTTTCGCCCTGCGGGACCATTTTCGGACGTAGTCGACGGTAAGGTTTTGAGCGACCGTAACAAGCCAGGCGTTGATGCTTGCGGGCTTGTGGAGGCGTGCGAGCATTCGGCAATTGTCGGCGAGGATACGCTCGAAGAGGTCGTGGCAAATGTCGGCGACTTCGGAACGTCGCGTTTGGAGTAGACCCAGGGCGGCCAGTTTTCGGATGACGGCTCGGCGAGCGAGGTCGGCGTATTCGGCGAAGAGCAGGGCCTTGGCCTGGTCGTCGCCGCGCAGACAGCGGCGCAACAACTCGGCCACGGGCATTTCACCTTGAGGCATGTTGTGTTTGCTGGCCATAACCTGTTGTCCGAGGCGGCCCCCGGTCAGGGGAGCGCCCTCCGAACCATCCGGATCGGGTCCGAACGTTAGGTTCGGAGCGACAGGAGGGACATGACCAACTCTATCACGCCTCTCTCCTCGTCTCCCAATCCGGTCGTCAGGATCTCCAACTGCCAGGGGTAAAGCGATGTAAAGACGCGATAACCGATAACCCAAACTGAAATAAGGCAGAGTAAAAGGCCCAACTGGACCCCAAAATACCGCCGGAAGAATGAAAAGTAAACGAGTTTCGGGGCCTTGGGGGGGTCTATTGGGGCGGATTGGCGGCCGAGTTGCAGGGCGGGATACACCAGGCCGAACAGAAGTTCGAGCGCCAGTACCGCCAGCCAGACGCTGCGCACCCGCGCGAACAAGGGCGAAATCAGCAGGACTTTTCCGGCTTCGAGGTCCAAGGGTTCTTTGTGGTAGAACTGCAGCAGGCTGAGGACGATCAACAGGGCCAGAAATGCGGCGTTGACGGCGGCCATGGCGGCGAGCCCGAGGCGCGAATGCGGGATCACCCATGCGGTACGCCTTGCGCCGGCCATGCGGGCAAGCAGGCTCGACAGGCAATAGGCCGCGAAAACCACCGCGACGGTAGCGGCAATCAGCTTGAGGGGAAACACGAACCTACGGCTGTCTGCGGCGATGGCGGCTTCGCGGTTTTGCTCGAACTGGTTGAGGAGATCGAGAATGGATTCGAGCTTGGCTCTGCGCTCGACGAGGTTTGCGGCGGGGGCGCCGGTGTCGAGTGCGCTGATTTTTTCGCGGTACTCGAGGGCGCCAAGCTGGATTCGGACGCCAGCGGTGGCTTGTATGGAGCCGGGTTGGCCGGAGAATGCGATCCGTTCGCCCATCTGCTGGAGGGTTTCGAGCCAGTGGTCCCAGTGCTGCACCTGCTTGAGGTTAACCTGGTGCTTGGCGTGGCCGAGCACGGCATCGGCGTATTTGTAGACGGGCGCGCAGCATTCGTCCTGTATTTGGCGGCGCAGCCGCTCGTACCAGACGCCGCGGGCGGGCAGGCTGGAGGTCCACAAGGGCTGGGGAAACGCGACGGGGTCGCCGCCGGCGTTGGCTTTTGCGATCAGGGCCAGCGACTCGCTGAAATCGTCGTCCTCGACATTGGTAAAGGAGAGTGCGACGGCTTCGAGATACTTGGGGAGAGAATTCTTGGGCTGTTGTACGGCGGCTTCGCGGAACCGGCTTCGTGCGTCGGCGTACCGTTCCTGGAGAAACAGCCGGCACCCGAAGCGGAGGGCGAGAAACGAGTCGGTTGGGTCGAGTTTACAGGCCTGCTCGTAGGTGGGCAGGATAAGGTCGTCTTCTTCGCGTTCGGCGAGTGCGGCGACGTAGCGGGCGGTGGGAAACTCCTTGATTTCGGCGTCGCGCTTAACGACGTGGCGCAGGATGGCCCTGGCGGATTCGGTTTCGTGGGTGAGTGCGATGATGAACTGGCTTTCGTTCAGGTCGTAGCGCAGGGTGCGTTCGGAGAGCCAGAGCGCGGATGTGAAGACGACGCAAACCGCGACGCAGAGGCGAAACGAGCGCCGCATTCGGCGGGAGCCGGTTTTGTCGCCGCCGCTGTTTTCCACGGGAGCTGCTGGATCTTGCTGCACTCGTGACTTCCTTGCCTGTTTGAGCCGGGGAAACGAAGGGCCGGCTCAACAATCCTGGCTATTATACAGCGTCTTGAGCCTGGCGGTGTCACCGCTCATCAATGCGCGTGCGATGTCCTTGCTTACCTGCACGGCGGGCTGGTCGAACGTCTGGACGTTGTAGAGGCGGCCTGCCATGGCGGTTTCGACCTCGAGCATATACAACAACTGGGCGACCGTATGGGCGTTGACTCGGGGCAGCACGATGCGCGACACGGGGCGGCGGCTCATTTTCAGGGCGTCAATGGTGGCGACCAGTTCGGCGTCCATGAGTTTGTTCATGGACTTCCCGCGGAGGTATTCGAACTGCGGAATGTGGGCCAGCGAGTGGGGTATTTTGAGGGTCTTTTCAAATCGGGCGACCTCGATAATATTGAAGATTTTGTTGTTGGGGCCTTCCCGGTAGATCTGGACCTGCGAATGCTGATCGGTAGCGCCCAAACTCTTGATGGGCGTCTGGCCGACGCAGACTCGATGCCCTTGGAGGTCAAACTGTTTTCCGAGGCTTTCGGCCCACAGTTGGCGGTACCAATCGGCGAGGTCGCGGAGCGAATCGGCGTAGGGCATCATGACGGACATGGTTTTGCCCTTGCGGGTGTCGGCGATGTATTGGACGGCCGCGCGCAGATAGGCGGGGTTGCCTTTGATGTCGGGGTTGGCGCAGCGCAGATCCATGGTTTTGCAGCCGTCGCGGAGGGCGTCCAGATCCATTTTGAGCATGGCGGCGGGAAACATGGCGACGGGCGAGAAGACGGAAAACCGGCCGCCCACGTTCAGCGGGACGGCAAACTCCTTGAGGCCGTAGTGGTCGGCAACGGGATGGAGCAGCGACTTTTTATGGCCGCGGGGGTTGGTGGTGACGACGACGTGGTCCTTCATGCCGTCATGGCCTACGGCTTTTTCCAGCGCGTCGACCACAATGAGCAACTGCGTGATGGTTTCGGCGGTCTCGCCGGATTTGGAGATGACGTTGTAGAGGGTCTTTTTGGGCGGGCACAGGCGCATCATCCGGCGGAACGTGACGGGATCGATGTTGTCCATGACAAAGATGCGTGGTGCGCCGCCGCGCGCTTTCCTGGAGGTGAGATTGTAGTACGGGTGCTTGAGTGCGGTGACCAGTGCGGTGGCGCCGAGCGCGGATCCGCCAATGCCGAGGATGACGAGGTTGTCGTAGCGCATTTGGAGGAAGGCATCGGCGGCGCTTTTGACATCGGCAAAGACGGCGTCGTCCTTGTAGAGGTCGTAGAAACCGTAGTCTTTATCGCGGCGCTCGTGTACGAGGATGTCGTGCGCGGCCAGGACGCGGGGCTCGATGTCATCGAGGTCGGCCTGAGAGAATCCGTGTTCGGGGCCGACGGCGGCGGCTGTGCATCGCTCGATGTCGATTTGGATGTCAAGCGTCATTAGGCTTACCCTTCGTTTTCTGAAAGAACTTGTTGAGCGCGGCGTATGTGGCAGCCCGCGTTCCTGGGATAATCTTCACGCCCGGCAGCGAATTCAGGAACACTTTGCCGTAAAATTTTTTGAGCACGCGGGCATCCATGACGATGATGGCCCCGCGGTCGGTTTTCCGCCGGATGAGCCGGCCAAATCCCTGGCGAAACTTAATGACGGCCTGGGGCACCGTATATTCCATGAACGAACTTCCGCCCGCGGCGTCGACGGCCTCGGCCCGTGCCTGCTGTATGGGCTCAGTAGGGACGCGAAACGGAAGCCGCGCAAGTATAACACACTGAAGCGCCTCGCCGGCAACGTCGATGCCCTCCCAGAAGCTGTCGGTGGCGAACAGGACGCTCGAGATGTCGTTGCGGAACCTGTTGAGGGTGTTGGTGCGCGATTCGGCGCCCTGCTTGAGCGAAGCGATTCCCTGGCGGGCCATTTCGTCCTTGAGTTTTCGGTGGGCGTAATCGAGCGCGTAGAACGAGGTGAACAAGACGAGGGCGTGGCCGCCGGTAACGCGGAAGATGTTTCGGAGCGCGTCGACGGTGTCGTCGAGAAAGGCGGGGTCGTCGGGATTGGGCATGTCTTTTGTGATGCACAGGAGGGCCTGGGACGCGAAATCGAACGGCGTATCGAGCATGACGCGGTCGATCCGGTCCGGGTCGGTCCGGTCGAGCCCGATGCGGTTGAACAGGTAGTCGAAGTTCTGCTGTACGGTGAGGGTGGCGGATGTCATGACGAGCGTTTTGAGGTTGCCGTAGACCCAGTCTGCGAGGCATTGGCCGACGTCGAGCGGGCATCGGAGGATTCGGACGATGTTGGCGTCGGTGCCATCGATTTCAATCCAGCGGACGGTGTTGGGCGCGATGGATTCGCCGATGCCTTCGCTCATGACGGCGGCGAGGTGTTCGAGACGGCCCTGGTAGGCCTGCAGTTCCATCAACTCGGAGATGACGGCGGATTCGGCCTCGTCGGGTGCGGGCCGGATTTTTCTGAGCGCGTTGCAGAGGCTCCCGCAATAACCCGCGCACTGCCTGATTTCCTCGACCGCCGGCAGCATGTACACGTTGTGCAGGTCGCGCAGTTCGGGAAGCGCGAGAACCTGCGGGGTGAGCCGCCACTTAATGTCGCGGCCAACTTGGCCACACCGTTCCGCGGCGACGCTTCGCAACACGCTGAACGCGGCCAGGACGGCTTCGCGGACCGCCACGAGCGAGGGGAGCAGGCTGTTTTCGATCAGGTCGAGGGTTTGGTCGAGGTCTTCGCGCGTAATCGAAACTTGTTTGACGAGTTTGAGCTTGAGATACGGGATTAGGCCGCGGTCGTGCATGCCTTCGCGGCGCTGAAACCGGCCCAACAGCGCGAGGGCGCCATTGCGCGTGGCTTGAACGCCGAAATATTCGGTGGCGGAATCCTCGACGCTGTGGGCCTCGTCGAGAATGACGCGGCGGTAGGTGGGCAGCACGCCGAGTGCCGACCAGTTGCCGGCGTCGCGTTTGACGGCGATATCGGAGAACAGGATGTGGTGGTTGGCGATGATGAGGTCGGCCTTCGCCACCTCGCGGCGGGCCTTCAAGACAAAACATTCTTTTGCCGAGGGGCACCGTGCGCCGGTGCAGGTGTCGGCCTCGGAACAGACGCGCTCCCACAGGTCGCGCGGCGGCATGAACGGGAGATCGGAGCGAGAACCGTCCAGTGTTTTTTCGGCCCAATCGGCGAGGGCGTTGAGCATATCTTTGGTGACGTCGTCGTCGTACAGGGTCATTTCAGACAGGACCCGGGCGAGTTTCCGCCGGCAGACGTAGTTGTGGCGGCCTTTGACGAGTACGGCGGAGAACTTGTGGTCGATACACCGCTGGAGGAGCGGGATGTCTTTAAGGATGATTTGCTCCTGCAGGTTGATTGTGCGTGTGGAGATCACGACGCGCTCGCGGTTGCGTACGGCCCATTCGATCGCGGGGACGAGGTAGGCGAGTGTTTTGCCAATGCCGGTTGGGGCTTCGATGACGCTGATCCCGTCTTCGTTGAAAGCCCCGCTGACGTGATCCATCATCTGGACCTGCTGGGGGCGCACCTCGAATTGCGGCAGGATCCTCGATAGCTTTGCGCCGGGGCTGAACGCGCCGGCCATCTTCCCCGCGTCAAGCCGGTGCAGGTCCTGGTCGCGGAACGGCTCGACGACGACATAAACCCGGCTGACATCGTTGTCGACGATGTAAACGCCGTGCCCGTTGTGTGCGCAGACGGAGGCGACATCGAGGTCTGCGGCGGACGGCGAGACGTCGCCGCCGGGATGGTTGTGAATGACGATGTCGCGCAGGGCCAGGGTGTCGAAGAAGGCTGGGACGGCGCCCTCGGTTCCGCGTGCGCATACACGGACTTTCTCGACAAGCCCGGCGGCATTGACCGAGCCGGCAAAGAAAACCTCGCGGCCGCCGGTTTCGCCGATGTGGCGGCGCATATCATCGGCAGCCCCGGGCGTGATGCGCAGGGCGGCGTCCTGGCCTATGGGAGCGGTCTTTTTCATGGGGATGATTGAAACGCGGCAAGGGCAGCAACGCGGTGGGGTTGAGCTCCCGCTCGACCGCAGCCTGCCACCACCAACTCCAGGTATGCATGCCCCTCCACAACCTCCACCACAACGGTCGCGCGGGAGCGCGCCCCCACCGCTTTGCGGAAGCGTCTGAGACAGGAAGGCGAGGCGAGGTTTGCCCGGCCGAAAGCGGCAGCAAGCCGCGCAAATAGCGGCGCAATAAGCGGCGCAATTAGCGGCGCAATTAGCGGCCGCACTCCAAATAGCGGCGAGTTCATCGTGGGACTCAACCGACGCGCCGGCTGACGAGGTTGAGGAATTCGGCCCGCGTGGGGTCGTCGTTGTGGAAACTGCCGAGTACGCTCGATGTGGTCATGACGGCGTTTTGTTTTTCGACGCCGCGCATCATGGTGCAAAGGTGGCGGCATTCCATGACGACGCCAACGCCCTCGGCCTGTGTGACGGTCATGATTTCACGGGCAATCTCGGCGGTGAGCCGCTCCTGGATTTGGAGGCGTCTGGAGTAGCAGTCGACGATCCGGGCCAGCTTGCTCACGCCAATGACTTTTTTGCGGGCGATATAGCCGATGTGGCACCGGCCGAAAAACGGGAGCATGTGGTGTTCGCACAGGCTGTAAACTTCGATGTCCCTCAGGATAATCATATTGTTCGACTGGGACTCGAACACGGCCTTGTTGACAAGGTCGTCGACATTGGTGCAGTAGCCGGAAGTAAGGAATTCGAGTGCCTGGGTGACGCGCTCGGGCGTTTTGTGCAAGCCTTCGCGGTCGGGGTCTTCGCCGATCTCGAGCAACAGTTCGCGGACGAGTTGGGCCACGCGTTCTTTGTTCATAACTCAGTAGGTCCTTTCAAAAGCGGTCGAGGGGGCCGGGTCCCGCATTGCTGAATTGTAACGCAATGCGGCCGGTGAGTCACGGGAGGCGGTCGCGGGTGATTTGGACGGCGACGCTGCGTGCGAACCGCAGTGCGCCGGGTTTGTCGACGGTAACGGTGACCCGACGGACGAGCGGGTCCTCGAGGCAGAGGCGGGCGATTTCTTCGGCAAGCCGTTCGACGAGCGAAAACTGAGATTTTTCGACGGCCTCGATGATCCTGAGCTTGACGGCCTTGTAGTTGACGGTGTCCTCGATGCGGTCGGTTCGGCAGCCTTGGCGGAGGTCGGCGTACATGGTGACGTTGATGATTACGTCTTGTTTTTCCCTGCGTTCCTCGGGAAAGATGCCGATGATGCAGCGGAGGTTGAGGTCGCGGATATGGATGGCATCGAGGGGCGGGTCAGAGGCCATACATGGCGCCTTTCATGTGGCGGCCGCCATCGACAAAGATGACCTGCCCGGTGATGAACTCGCTGCGGATGAGAAACAGGACGGCCTCGGTGACGTCGCGCGCATCGCCGTGCCGGCCGAGCGGGTTGGTGTGGGCGAGCCGCTCGAGATAGGACTGATCCTCGCCTTCGGGCGGCAGGATAAGGCCGGGCGCGACGGCATTGACCCGGACGGCGGGGGCGAATTCGAGCGCCATCATTCTGGTGAGGGAAAACAGCATGCGTTTGCTGAGGTGATACGCGGCGTGCTCGCTGTCGAAGTTGGTGATCCGGGCATCGAGGAAGTTGACGATGCAACCGGGCCGGCCCTGCGAGAAAAACTTCCGCGACAATAGCAATGGGGCCAGCGCGTTGACGTCGAGGTTGGCGTGGAGATCCGCCACGGACAGAGTGGCCAGCCCGGCGCGCGGAAAGACGCTGGCGTTGTTGACGAGGATGTCGATGGGGCCGGCCAGATGGACGGCGCGGTCGAACAGGGCGTCGGCCGCGGCGGGATCGGCGAGGTTGGCGCCGACCGTCCAGGCGTGCACGCCCAGGGTTTTTGCGGCTTGGGCGACTTGTTCGGCTTCGGCGTGGGATCGGCCGTAATGGACGACGACGGCGACGCCGTGGCGGGCCAGTTCGAGTGCGGTGGCCGCGCCAAGACGTTTTCCCGCGCCTGTTACGAGCGCCGTTTTACCATGCAACCATGCGGTTTCGTTGGCCAATCATCCACCCTCAGCAAGATTCCAGACCCGAATGCGGCGCGGCGACCAACCGTTTTTCCGGCTACGCGGTCAGGTTTTTTCACCCTCGACGGCCTGTTTTGCGGCCTCGAGAATATCCGCCGTAGGTACAATAACACCCATGACGTTGTCGTCCATTCCGCCAAACATCATGCCCATCCCGCCGCCGCCGGAACCTTTGACTACGCGCAGGGCCAGCATGCCCACGACCTTGCCGTCAGGCGTGAAGATGGGCGAGCCGAGGACGGTCTTGCTGGGTTCGCTGCTGGGGACGTAGAAGGTACGGGGGCGCGTGACGATGGCATGGACGCGTTCGAAGCTGGCGGCGCACTCTCTGTTGGCGACTTTGCCCAGCCGCGTGAGCGATACGAGTTGGTCGAGCACCCTGGCCTCGCCGGGGTTCTGCATATCGACGGCGAACATCGGTGCGGCGGGGGGCTCAATTGGGCGGACAAACGCCAAGTCGAGATCCTTGTCTCGCAATACGACTTTTGCGGGGATTTCGGTGCCGTCGCCGAGGAGGATTTTAACGTCGCCCATGTTGGTTTCGACTTTGAAATCGACGTTTTCGCCCATGCCGGCCATCATGGGTTCCACCATGGCGCTTGTCGTGGCGAGGCTGAGGACGACGAGACCGGTCGGGTCGATGACGAATCCGGTGGCTTCGGCTTTGAATTCTTCTTCGTGCGAGCCCATGGTCGTCAGCTTGATAACCATCTGGACGGTCACGACCGCCTTCTGGTACTGCTCGAGCACGGCGCGGCCCTGGTCTTCCAACTCCCCCGCCACCGATACGCTCGCAACACAAAGACAAACGGCCGCCGCCAGTGCCGTAATGCGCCGAAAACTCATTTCACACGCCCTTTCTTGTCAGTGACCGGTTTCCCACTTGGGCTCGAGCTCAACATAAAACGTGTAGATTCCCCGCAAGACTTTTAAAACGATCGAATTCGGCTTTTGAGTGGTGATTTCATCCATCTTCGCCGAAAAGGCCGCGACATTTTCTATATTGGTACCATCGACGGCCATAATCAAATCGCCGCCGGCGAGTTTGCCCAACGCGGCCCAGCCGCCCGGCTTGACCTCGCTGACCAGAACGCCCTGGCGGTCTTCTTTCCATTGTTCTTTGGCGCGGTTGAAGAAGCTGATGTTGCGGACGGTGAGTTCGAACTCGTTGTTGCGGTATTCCTTCATTTCGCGTTCGAGCATGGGGCTTCTGACGAGTTCGACGGGCAGTGTGAGCTCCTCGGGGCCGCGCAAAATTTTCAGGTTGACCACATCGCCGACCTTGTACTGTCGGATGAGTGCGGCGAGTTCTTCGTTGTGCTCGGGCGCGCTGGCCGTGAGGGGTTCGTCGTCAACGGCCAGGAGATAATCGCCCGTTTTGATGCCGGCGGTTTCGGCAGTGGTTCCGGGGTAGACCTGGGTGACGCGGAAGCCGGTCATGTCGGGCCGCTGGAGTTGCTGAGCGATTTCGCGTGTGACGACCTGGGTTTCGACGGGCAGCCATGCTTTTTTGACTTCGAGCCCGGGGTCGAGCAGGTCTTTGATGCCGACCTTGACGACGGCGACGTACCGCTTGGTCTTGCGCTCGAACGTGGTGAGGACGGGCACGGGGTCGGTCTTGCCTTCGAGCAGTTTCGAGGTTGCGGCGACGAGGTCCTGCAGGTTCTTAATGGGTGTACCGCCAACCTCTGAGATGACGTCGCGCGTGTTGATGGACGGCTTGGCCTCGCCGGCAGCACCGCCCGTCCGGACGGATGTGACCAGGACGCCGTCGCGGCTGGACCGCTTCATTTCTTTGGCCATCATGAGGGAGAGGTTCGATGCGGTGATCCCCCACTCTTTGAGTTCCTGTTCTTTTGGGCGGACTTCTTCGCGAGTCTCGGGGGTGACTTTGAGCGGGAGTTCGGCGCCGTCGCGCAGGACGGCCGCATCGGTCTCCTGGCCAATGGGCAGGCCGGCGGCAAACCGGTTGAAATCGGGCAGTTCTTCGTTGTACTGGACGTTGACCGGATTGCCGGCAAGAGAAACCAGGAGGTCGCCCGGCTTGATGCCGGCCGTATCGGCGGGGGAACCGCCCACCACGGAACTGACGAGCGCGCCGCGGGTTTCCTTCGAGTATTTCAGGCGCGGCTGCAGGACGACGCCCAACCAGGCGCGGGTGACTTTGCCGTTGGCGATGATCCGGTCGGCGACGTGTTTGGCGAGGTTGCCGGGTATTGCCCCGCCGAGGCCCATCCAGATTTCGTTGATGCCGACGATTTCGCCGGCGAGCGTGACGAGGGGACCGCCGGAGTTGCCCGGGGAGATCTCGGAGTCGTGGCCGATCCACTTGACGAGCGAGCCGACGTCTTCGCCGTCTTCCTTGAACTCGCGGCCCGGGCCGGACCATTGCGGCAGGACGACCTCGGTGTTGCTGACGATGCCGAGCGTGACGGATTGAGAGAGCGCCATGGGGCAGCCCATCGCGAGGACGGTGTCGCCCACGCGCACCTTGGTGGAATCGCCGAACGTAGCGACGGGAAACTCTCGACCGGGGCCCTTGAGCTTAATGATGGCGATATCGGTCAAGGCATCGGTGCCGACCAACTCGGCTTCAATTTCTTCACGGTCGGACATGGTGCAGAACAGCCGTGTGGCGTGGCCGGCGACGTGGTGGTTGGTGATGATGTGGCCTTCGCGCGAGATAATGACGCCGCTGCCCGTGCTTTGGTATTTCAGTTCGCGGCCGTCGTTGTATTCGGTCGATACGACGCGGATGCGCACCAGCGCAGGTTTGACGAGGCTGACGGCATGATCCACGCTGGCCTTGAGTTCGGGCGAGGGCTCGGCCGTTTGCGCGGCGCATACCAACGCGGTTCCAAGTGTGAAAAAGCAAACGGCAATCGAGAGGGCTGGCTGATACGGGCGGGGCATTGTGCTTCCTTCTAACTAATGTGCTTGAGGTTAACGCGTTTTTACCATGCGAGCCAACGGTTCACCGCGGATGTCGCACATACCATAGCACACACCGCTGGCACAAATGCAAATCCAGACCCTGTAAAAGGTTACGCAGGAATCGGCCGGCAGAGGCGTCACCTCTGAAGAAGCCGGTCCAACAGGTCGTGAATTGCGCCGCTGTTTTCACGATAGAAGGTGGTCGAGAAGCGCACGAGGAAAAACGCGGTGCCGCCTGCGATCCAGAGCGCGGCCAGCGTATTGCCGGCGATGTAAAGACCTTTTTTGAGGAGACCGGTCAGGGGGACGAAATCATTCTCCATCTTTTTTCTCCAACCGGCGGATCCGGTTTTCGAGGAGGGCGACTTCCTGGGCCAGCTCGCGGTTCTGGTCGGAGAGTTGCGAGATAACGACGCTGAAGCTCAGGACGAGGCCGAGGAGGAAAATGAATGATAGGGCAAAAAATACGGTTAGAAACTGCACGTGGAGCATGCGGGCAAGCCAGACGACCAGCGACGGGACGAGGCCTATCAGCAGGACGAAGCCCGATGCGGCGAGCCAGAGCAGGGCGTAGCGCTCTTTGAACCTTCGCCTGCGGACCAGCTCGAGCACCAGCCCCACCAGCAGCAGGCTGACAATCAGCAGACCGATCCTGTGCGCGGGCTGAAACCCGAGTTGGGCGGCTTCCGGCATTTTCTAAACCCTCTCCGACGCGCGGCCGTTTCTGCGGAACACATTGATGAAAATGGCCAAACCGACTTTGACCATATAATAGGCGGCGTTTTTGGGGCTGATCGAGGTATGGCCGCCCTGGCGCGGCAACATCGTGACGGGCAGCTCCGCGGCTTTGAGGCCGGCCTTGTGCAGAAGGACGAGGGCCTCGGCTTCGGGATAATCTTCAGGGTAGGTTTCGGCGAACGCTTTAACCACCCTGCGGTTGGCTGCGCGGAACCCGCTGGTGGTGTCGGTGATGCCGGCGCCAACAATGGCGTCGACGGCCCTGGACAGGATGGATTTGCCGACGCGCCGGCTGACCGACGGCGTGTAGCCGGTGTCGGCGACGTACCTCGAGCCGATGATGATGTCCGCGGAACCGGTGAGGACGTGGCCGACGAGGTCTTTGATGCGGTCGACGGGATGCTGGCCGTCGGCGTCGCATTGTACGGCGACGTCGTAACCGTTGCGGAACGCGAACTTATAGCCGGTTTGCATGGCGCCGCCGATGCCGAGGTTGTACGGGAGTCGGACAAGCTGGACGTTGCGAAAGGCGCTCGCGACGGCTGCGGTGTCGTCGCTCGAGCCGTCGTCGACGACGAGGATGTCGTATTCGGGGGTGTGGCGCTGGAGGTTGGCGATGACGGTGGCGATAGTTTCGGATTCGTTGTACGCCGGAATAATCACAAGCACGCGCGGCATTTTCGAGAGCACCCTCGGGTATCCCACCGCAACTATTATGATTGGTTTTTCGTTGCACCGCAACAAATCTCAAAATCTGCCACCGTGTGCTGGGCGCGCGGTGGGGAGAAAGCGGTCGGGACCGGTGGGAAAAAGCGGGTGCGGTGCGGTGGGAAAAAGCGGGTGCGGTGCGGTAGGGAAAAAGCGGGTGCGGTGCGGTAGGAAAAAGCGGGTGCGGTGCGGTAGGAAAAAGCGGGTGCGGTGCGGTAGGAAAAAGCGGGTGCGGTGCGGTAGGAAAAAGCGGGTGCGGTGCGGTGCGGTGGGGTCGCGCTCCCGCGCGACCGTGGTGGTGGAGGTGGTGGAGACGCAGACATACCTTGGGTTTGTGGTAGGTAGCCGCGGTCGCGCGGGAGCGCG